>JAEEGJ010007340.1_pt1 | contig 31735 bp, 28 predicted proteins | sample 8958761 | NCBI WGS metagenome assembly JAEEGJ01 (sample SAMN16246546, study PRJNA631951) | gut metagenome | biome: gut microbiome; feature: rumen; material: RS-attached | host: Bos | place: Iran: Karaj | collected 2018-10
ATGTATTGGTTATAGCATCAATATCATCTACTCTTAGTGAGAAAAATCTGATTCCAAGATTTTCTGGATACTCAGCCCTTCTCGGATGATTAGGGTCGATGAATAATCCTAAGTTAATACCATTACCATGCATTAATACAACAGTGTCATAATCTCTTTTAATTCTATTATCAACTATAAAGCCAAGTTTTTGATAGAACTCAATGCTTTGTTCACTGCTGACTATAATGGAGATATGATCAAGTCCAGTAATCATAATCTTTAAGCCACTACACTTTCTAATTTTTCTAAAATGTACTTAACGTCCTCATCACTCAGCTTCGTATGAAGTGGCAATGTTATAAGATTATGGTAGTAATCGAATGTGTTAGGGAAATCTTTGATATCCCAACCCATATCCTTATATGCTGTCATCATAGGCATCGGTTTATAATGTACGTTTGTTGATACACCCTGTTCAGCCATCTTAGTGATCAGTTCATTACGTTTATCTACATCTATATCAGGTATTCTGATCAGGTATAAATGATTGGAACTATCCATATAATCAGTGTGATGTACGAGATGACTGATTCCTAATCTGTCACAAACTTCATCGTATCTCTTAATAATTTCTATTCTTCTAGCTAATAAACCGGCATATCTGTCTAACTGTCTTAAACCGATAGCGGCCATAATGTCAGTCATATTGCACTTATACCAGGGACCGACTATATCGTATTCCCAAGCACCAGCCTTTGTTTTAGCAAGAGCATCTTTGCTCTGACCATGGAGTGATAACAACTGATACATCTTATAGATTTCTGCGTTATCTATTCCAGTCTTAGGCGTCCAGGTAGATGCACCGCCTTCTGCAGTTGTGAAATTCTTAACTGCATGAAATGAGAAGGATGTAAAGTCAGCAATTGCACCACAATACTTCTTCTCACCATTGAAGATTCGTGATCCGCCTAAACTGTGAGCTCCATCAGCTACTACAGCGACTCTTCCGATTGCTTCCTGAATTCTGTGAGACAGATCACCTAAAGGCTTTCCATCACTTTCTACAGGTGTGAATAAGTCTTTCTTTCTGTTAACTATCTCAAATACTTTCTCGTAATCACAGATGATACCTGCTAAGTCAACTGTAATAATTGCCTTTGTCTTAGGAGTAATTGCTTTTTCTAATGCTTCATAATCCATTTCAGGCATGTGTGTGGTCTTATCGCCGTCTTTCTGGATATCAACAAACTTTATTGTTGCTCCGCAATGTACTGCAGCTGAAGCAGATGCTGTATAAGAATAAGCAGGAACGATAACTTCATCGCCTTCTCTGATTCCAAGAACTCTTAAGTTAAGTTCTTCTGCAGCTGTAGCTGAATTAAGACAAACTACTCTATTGCTCCATCTGGCAGCATCACTCTCAGTGTCGTAATCAGTCTTACCGGTTTCAATGTATGCTGCCAAACGTCTCTCGAGAAGCTTTGTTCTAGGTCCGGTTGTAATCCAACCGCTCTTCATTGCTTCAACAACTTCATTAATCTCTGAATCAGTAATATCCGGAGGTGAGAAAGGAATCGATTTCTTCTCATCAAGATCCTGATTTCTCTGTGTACTTACAACTGCATCAAATGAATCAATATCTCCTTTGTAAGTAAAGAACGAAGAATAATCTCTGTACTGAATCTGCTTTTCTTTGCAGAACTTAATAATGCTATTTCTTCTCTCGTTATCTAATGTTGTTGCAGCAAGAAATACTGCTTTGATTCTGTTCTTGGCAACAACCTTCTCAAACTCATCTATTCCATATACTGGAATACCGTCAATGAGTTTACCTGAATCCTTATTAGTACAATCAAGTACTGCTACGGGTCTATACTGAACACCTATACTAAGAAGCTTAATAGTCTGGCTTCCATATTCACCTGCTCCAATAACAAGAGCATTAACGGCATTTGCTTTTGTTGCCTGTCTTTTCTCCAAGATTGCAAGTCTATATGCAAATCTGATAAATGCGACAGAAACGAGCTGGATAGCAGCTCCCATTACATAGTAAGTTACAGGCATTCTCTGGTAGAAGAGAACAGTAATAACTACATGAGCTACGGTAGTAATGATATTTGCAATCAGAATTCTGTTTACATCACGGATTCCGGCATATCTCCACATTCCACCATATAATCTGAAGATGGCGAATACAATAACACAGATGACTGTATATAAAGGAGCAAACCAAATAACAGTGTCAATGTAATTCCCAATGAGAGGATCCATCCTGTTATTGATGGAGAATCTTAACACCAATGCAAGGAAATATGCAGCATTTACTGCAACTATATCCAAAAGCATTATGAAGAAATCATATTTAAAAAAGCGCTTTATCTTATCCATTAAATTGCCTATTCACTTTTATCCAAAAAAAATATTAATCGAACTTAGCCGGATGATATGTCGGAACGATATCCATAACATACTGTCTGATGTTCTTGTCATCTTCCTTACTGTCGTCATCAAGCTTGGCAAGCTTCTTCTTGAACTCATTGTCATCCATCTCAATCGGCTTACCAATGAAGATCAACTTATTCTCAGTAGTCTTCATTCCTTCTTCAGCCATAAGCTTTTCTTCGTAAAGCTTCTCACCCGGTCTTAAACCAGTGTATTCAACCTTGATGTCAACATCAGGTCTCAAACCTGAGAGTTTAATGAGGTTTCTTGCCATGTCATCGATCTTAACCGGCTCACCCATATCAAGAACGAAGATCTCACCACCCTGTGCGTAATATGATGCCTGCAGAACAAGGGAAACTGCCTCAGGAATTGTCATGAAGAATCTTGTAATATCCTTATGTGTTACAGTTACCGGACCGCCTTCAGCAATCTGCTTCTTGAAGAGCGGGATAACTGAACCATTGGATCCAAGAACGTTACCAAATCTTACTGCTACGTAAGATGTACCGGGTGTCTGACGCTCCATCATCTGGATGATCATCTCGCATATACGCTTTGTTGCACCCATGATGTTTGTAGGGTTAACAGCCTTGTCTGTTGAGATAAGAACGAACTTCTTAACACCTGCATCTGCTGCAGCTTTAGCTGTCTTGTATGTACCCATTACGTTGTTCTTGATAGCTTCGTTCGGGCTGTCCTCCATAAGAGGTACATGTTTATGAGCTGCTGCGTGGAATACGATATCTGGCTTGTACTCCTGCATTACGGAATTGATTCTGTGTGTATTTCTTACTGAACCGATAAGTGTTACGAGGTTTAATCCCTGGTTCCTATATTTTCTTAAGAGCTCCTGCTGGATCTCATAAGCGTTATTCTCATAGATATCAAAGATAATGAGCTGCTTAGGATTATGGCTTGCAATCTGACGGCAAAGCTCTGAACCGATTGATCCGCCGCCACCTGTTACGAGGATCGTCTTGCCTGTAAGCATATTGAATACTGCTTCGTTGTCTACCGTAATGGGATCTCTGCCGAGGAGATCAGTAAGTTCAACATCCTTAACCTGTGAGATGGATACCTCACCTGTTGTAATCTGGCTGATACCGGGGACTGTTCTAAGCTTACAGCCTGTTTCCTTTGCGATATCAAGGTATTCTTTTCTGGTTGTGCCGGATGCAGAAGGAATTGCATAGATGATTGTATCTACATCATATTCAGCAGCCTTTGAGATAAGGTCATTTCTGCCGCCAACGATCGGCACACCATAAAGTGATCTGCCCCACTTGTTTGAATTATCGTCAATGATGCATACAGGGACCTGATTAGCCTTTGTATTATTCTGAAGTTCCTTGATAAGAATACTGCCTGTGTTTCCGCCGCCGATGATCATAACCTTCTGAGCAACCTCATCATTGTGATTACGTGTCTTGGCCTCAGCTTTACCTGTATATTTTCTGATGATTCTATAAGCAAACCTGACAACAACATGACAGACCAAAGCTCCCAAAGCTCCAAATACATAGAATGCAATAGGCATGCGCATATGTAAGATCAATGATGAGATTACAAATAAAGGTGAAAGTACTAAATAAGCTTTAACAACTGAAATAGCTTCTTCAATAGAAACAAAAGACCAAATGCTGTGGTAGAGACGGAAGATGTAGAATACAACAACAGTAAATAAGCACCAAAGAGGCATAAGCCAGACATACATCCTGAGATATTCTTCAGGAATGTTGTTGTAGTTATAATCGAATCTGAAGAGCAAAGCCAGGAAGAATGATCCTGCTGTAGCAATAACATCCGCGAGTAAAACTATCAGGGCTCTGGATATCCACTTCTTATCAGAAGCGTTATGATGCTTGTTATTCTTTGATTCATTTACATTTGTTGTCTGCTGTTCCATGTTGTTACACTCTTTATATATTGTTTTTTCTCATGCTTACGCACACGAAGTATGTACTTCGCGTTTTATTTTAACATCCGTGGATTCCTGACGCGCACGACGGCGACGATCATTAGGCCACAGAAAACAGACCATCCGAGAGACAGCCTATATTATTATAATAATAAATAAGAAAAAAATGATGAATTATCTAACTAATAAACAAATGTAATTTTGCTTTGATTTAGTTATTTTGTTAGTCAAATAATTATTTATTGACAAATACTTCTAAAATGCCTAAAAACATTATGTTTACAGGTGTTTTATCAGCCTTCTGTATCTTCCTTTACTTCTTCATAGAAGACAGCAATAACTTTACGCTGAAGATCATCCATATCTACGTGATATTCCCTGAATTCACGGCCATCGCCCTCTTCGAGAGTCTCACCTACGGTCTTAATCGTTCCGAGATCCTCATAATCATTAAGACTATTTGCAAATTCAGACAATTTATTGGCAGACATATCGCTTACCATGTAGTCAGACAAGGAAACAATGAGATTCATGGAAAAACCGGAATCTTGCGCCATCTTTGTACTTGCCTGCTTCATCCAGCTGGACAGGAAGATATTTTGACGCTCCATACGGAATTCGTTGGTATCATTGGTTAAAGCCATACGTGTTCTGACAAATTTTTCTGCCTGATCACCGTGAAGAGTTATCGTTGCACCTTCTTTGAATGCAGGATCAGCTTCCTCAAGACCAGCAGGAACCGTTACAGTAACACCGCCAACCTGGTCATTTAGAACCTGAATTGCTGACATATTAAGGGATATGAAGTGATCTACCGGAACATCAAAAAGCAATGCCGAAACCGCTTCAGCTGTATTCTGACATCTTCCCTCTTCTGTTCTGCCATAACCATGAGATAAGCAGATCTGCATGCTTAGGACATCACTCTTTTTACCGTCAACTGTATAAGTTTGGACACCGGTCATGGTATCTCTGTTTATCTGGAATGCCTGATAAGTCTTATTTGCATGGTCTATGGCATAGACATACAGAACGTCGGCCTGTGATGAAATAACCCACGAATTGGTATCTCCGTAGTCTTTGCGGTCGTCGATACCCATAATCAGGATTACTTCCATGTCATCCTTCATCTGGTAGTTCTTGCCGTCAAATAACAATGTTGGATTCTTTTTTGTTGATCCGGAATATGTTGTGGTAACAACTTCGTTAGTTGGTCTGCCATTGATCATCTGGGTTACGGCAACTGCAGCACCGATAAAAGCACCGATAGCTACAACGATACCTACAATCTGAAATATAGTTTCTTTTGTTAACTTCTTTTTAGCCATGCAAGTATTATATCAATAAAAAGACCGACTTCAATCAAGAAGTCGGTCTAATAGAATAATCTGTTATTCGTTATTATCTTGTAGCTTTTTTAGCTCTTACTGCAAATACTGCACCGCAAGCAACGAGAGCACCGGCGATCATGACAATGTAAGGAGCAGCATACTCACCTGTCTGTGCTGATGACTGAACTGCGATCCTATAGACTATGAAGGGTGAGAAATCTGAAGTTGTAATTGATGTATCACTGGTAACAACATACTCAAATGAATTTCCGATGTGGAAGATTACGAATACATCACCGGGATTTGAAGAAATACCCGTGAATGTAACAGTCCTATTGCCTGTATGCTGGACATTTTCTTCTATGCCGACAAAAACAACCATCTCAGCGTCTTCAATGTTGGCCTTATCGTTCTGCTGTGATACAAGATCCTTGATCGTATCTTCCTCACCTTCAATCAGATTCTTGAATAATTCTGATTTTTGCTCATCAGTAAACGCTGAGGCAACATCATAATTCAACGAGTAGTCCTTGGTGATGTCGTTACCGTCCTCGTCAGTAACAGTAAAATTCTTCTGGGCGCTTCCTGCAGCCATAACTGATAAGCCGAGCATTCCTACAACAACGCATACGATTGGCAGAGCCAGCAATCTTTTCTTGTTCATGGGACATATCCTCCTGTATTTGGGATCTTTGTTTGTTTATCCTAATGAACTCATTATAAAAAAAGGCGGTTTTATAAAAAACCGCCTTTAGTTTAATTATGTGTTACGAATTATTTAACAGCCTTCTTTGCTCTCATTGCAAATACAGCGCCGCAAGCTAAGAGTGCTACAGAAACCATTACGATGTAAGGTGCAGCATACTCACCAGTCTGAGCAGAAGAGTTTACAGCGATCTTGTAAACTACAAAAGGTGAAACAGAGCTTACTGTGATTGAAGTACCAATAGAGTACTCACTGTTATCGTGAACTGTTACAAATACATCGCTAGCGTTACCGGAAACACCAAGGATTTCAACAGTCTTTAAACCAGAGTGAGCAACATCTTCCTTAATCTCATAAGCAGCAACAACTTCTGCATCTTCGATCTTAGCTTCCTTGTTAGTTTCCTTGATGCGATCCTCAAGTCCGTCAAGACCAAGATCAGCAAGCTTTACAGATGTAGAGAAAGAATCACCGGAATAATCTGCTGTGATATCTGTACCACTCTCGTCTGTTACCTTAAAGTTCTTCTGTGCGCTTCCTGCTGCCATAACGGATGCACCGAGTAAACCTACTACAACGCAAACGATAGGCAGAGCCATCAATCTTTTCTTGTTCATTGGTCTAAATCCTCCTCAAATTGAACTCGAACAATTCTTTTTGGTAATTATACTTCTTTAGCAATTACCAAATATCTTCTAGTTCTGTCTGTACGAAGACATGTTGATAAAATCAATACCTTGTCACCAAACTTCGGCTTGTCATCTGTTACCAGATTCACACCGTCGCCGGACGCGCTATAAACTTCATCAAAGAATTCGTTATATCCAGATTCAGAACTGAAGTCATTATAAAACAAAATGTGGTTCGGGTCCCAAGGTAATGTTGCAATTATGTGATAAGTCTTTGACGAATCGTTTAAATATACAACTACATACTGGGGATCCTCTACGAGATCAATATCTTCATAGGATGCCTGGAGGTTTCCGAACATCTGTCCGTCACTCATTCTGTGGCCGTAAATAATGGTAATTGTGTCATCAAAATTCGGATTATTCCATCCGCTCTCAATGAAGAGTGAACCGTTTCTGTCATATTCAGCCGTAGGGCCGTGTGTCAGATAGAAATTGTCATCTTCACTCATGAGGATAGGCTGGCTGATATAAGGTGTTGTCATGTAAAGCCATGCAACGATATCAGGGTTTGTAGTCTTAAGCTGGTTGAAATCAACCGGGCTGACATAAGATGTTTCCTGAGTCTGCTGGGTATCAGCATTTGTGGTAGTTGTAGTGATCTCTGAAGGAAGATCAGGATATGTGAATTCAGAATATGCCTGTGTCGGTGCAGTCTTCGGCGGATCGATGTATCCGTTTGCCCAGAAGAAATAGAACAGCAGGATACCGCCTGAGATGAACATTATGGCGCTCAAGATGATCCATACTATACGTCTGTTCATGGCTTTAGCTCCTTTTCTTACAATGCAGCCTCAAAGATCCTTCTGCCTGTATGCCAGATGTGATCCAAGGCTCCCTTTTTATCTTTCTTTTCCATTATCTCGAGTGCTTCGCCGATATTCGGGTGTCTCGATGACAGATTATGGCTGTCAGATGCCAGAAGATCGATCATGCCGTGCTTCATCATGCGCAGAGCCTTGCCCTGAGTACGTTTCTCAATGAAGAACTCCGCATTACACTGGATGAGCAGGTCCGGATTATCCAGTAATCTTTTGACCAAACGCTTATCCTGATCGAAGTATCTCTCGATATGGGCGATTATAACACGAAGGCCCAAAACCTTAGAAATCTCCTCGATCTCTTCAACGTGGCTGGGCTGCCATTCCCTGAACGGCATTTCTATAAGAATATAATCACTCTTACCAATGCAGAGGCTCTCTAATTCATCTACCCTGCTCATTCCTCTGAAGAAATGAACTTCAGATCCGACAGTATATTTGGGAACCTGTGGCAACTGATAAAGATTCTCCTCTAATTCTGCAAGAGCACGTGCGCGCTTTTGCAAAAATGTCTCGGGAGAATTCATATCAGCATAGAAATGCGGTGTGAATACGATGCCTTCTATTCCCTGGTCAACAGAACGACGGATCATTTCCAAAGACATGGCAACATCCTTGCTGCCGTCGTCTATTCCGGGAAGCATGTGACAATGTACGTCGAACATCAGAAATTAAGACTGCTTTTTACCGCTGTTTGCTGCGTAGCCGTACTTATACTTCTTGCCGTAGCCGTACTTGTACTTCTTGGACTTCGTAGCAGAACCGTTGTAAACGAAACCGATAACCTTGGCACCGACCATCTCACACTGTCTAAGAGTGTAATCGAGGTCAGACTGAATAGTATAGTCGTTTCTTACTACAACAATAAGTCCGTCAGCAACCTTGGATACAACGAGAGCATCAGATACCTCACCAACCGGCGGGAGGTCCAAAAGTACTACGTCATATGACTCAGCTACATTATCTACTAAGTTAGCAAATGCCTTGGAGCCCAAAAGCTCTGAAGGATTCGGGGGGATGTCACCGGCAAGGACTACATCAAAGTTCTTGATCAGTACATCCTTATGAAGTGTTGCCTTCTCACCTGTGTTGCCTGCCAGGAGATTAGACAGACCTGTTGTCTTGGGAAGGCCTAACTTCTTACGGAGAGTAGGAAGACGGAGGTCGCACTCAACGAGTACTACCCTTCTGCCTGACTCAGCGATTGCATATGCAAGATTAATGATTGTAAGAGACTTACCTTCGCCGTGAACGGAGCTTGTCATGCCGATAACACGTGCGTTTCTGTCGTTACGCTTTGTAGCGAACATCAGATTTGTTCTCAAGAGATTGTATGCTTCCTTACCCTCGAAGTTCAGCTTGTCACCGATGAACTGGAGATTGTTCTCAAAACTTCTGGGTGCTTTTTTCTTATTATTTGCCATGATCACTCCTCACTTTCTGACTTATCAGTCTTTGATGAAGAAGTAGCAGATGACTTACGGGCAGAATCACTTTGTCTGCCATAAGCACTGCCGTATCCGTAATATCCGCCCTTGGAATCTTCCATGAGGTCAGGGATAGTTGAGAGCAACGGGATATCCTTGTACTTCTCGAGCAGGAACTCTTCGTCTCTGATGGTGCTGTCCATGAGTGATCTGAGGATGACAATACCACATGCGAGAACTACGCCAAGGAGCATTCCGATGGCTGTATTCTTCATGTATGAAGGAGATGAAGCCTTTCTCGGAACTACTGCGTAGTCAACAACGCTAACGGATGAACCTTCAACGATGCCGGAGATACCTGAATTCTTATCTACCATGATCTCAACCAGGCCGTTGCAGATGGTAGCTGCCATCTCAGGGCTGGCATCAGTAACAGTAATCTTGAATACAGGAGTGTTACCTTCAGAACCGCCGGAAACTTTCTTTACGAGTTCATCGTAAGCATAAGGGATAGCGAGCTCATCGATTGCTCTCTCCAATGTTGTACGGCTCTTAAGGATAACTACATAAGTATCAATGAGTGAACTAGATGCACTGATATCACCGCTTGTGATGTTAACCTTGGTTGAACCAATGTCGAGTGCACTGTTGTTTACATAAAGTAATGCAGTTGATTGATACTGCGGTGTGATAAAGAACAAAGTATAAACGAAGAAAGCAACGCCACCCAAGAATGCTGCTAAAACGATCAACCAAGCGTGCTTCCATAATTCTTTAAGCAGTTTAAGGAGATCGATCTCCTGTGTTTCCTGCTTATTAGGCTGATTAATGGCCATCTAACAATCTACCTCATATCTATTTACATAATATTTGATTATCTAACTTATTTACTTTAACACAACTTTTATCAATTTCTATTGTAAATTTGTTACAAGTAATACTCATTATGTCGTAATTCTGACGTTAAAAACAACAAAGGGATTTGATTTAAAATCAATCCCTTTGCTAATTAAATCTATTCTTAAATTATGTTAATCTTTCTTCGGTCCGATATATTCAATACAAAGCATAGTGAGGTCGTCGAACTGAGGTGCTTCCTTAACAAAGTCCTTTACGATAGAGTCGACTGCGTTTACGATCTTCTGCGGGCTCTCATTCTCCTTCATTCTTAATGCATGAACGAGTCTATCTGTACCGAACTGTTCCGTACTGGAGTTGGTAGCTTCAGGTATACCGTCTGTATAAATGAACAGCTTGGAACCCGGATCCATCTGGAGCTCGTATTCCGTATACTTGACACCTTCCATGCCACCTATTACAAATCCGTGCTTATCCTTAATAACTTCAAAGCTGCCGTCAGCTTTCTTGAATATCGGATATTCGTGACCGGCATTAGCTGCCATAAGAGATCCCGTCTCAAGATCAAGACAGCCGTACCATACCGTAACGAACATCTCTTCAGGATTATTTGTACAGAGCTGGTTATTAACATACTGGAGAACTTCCTTGGGTGAATTTCCCATCATGGCAATGTTCTGGATAAGGATCTTCGATACCATCATGAAGAGAGCCGCAGGTACGCCCTTACCTGATACGTCGGCCATTACGATGCCCAGATGTGTGTCATCTATAAGGAAGAAATCGTAAAAGTCACCGCCAACTTCTTTTGCAGGGTTCATCGAAGCGAAGATATTGAAGTCATCACGCTCAGGAAATGCCGGGAAGATATTCGGAAGTGTCTCAGCCTGGATCCTGGTAGCCATTGTAAGCTCAGTATCAAGTCTCTCCTTCTCCTTCTGCTGATTCTCATATCTCTCAGTCTGGATCCTGACGATAACAAAATACAGATATGCTGCTGCAATTACGGTAACAAGGATAACAAACTGGACTTCCTGAAACAGGATCTGAGCGCCGATGGCAACCAGAGGTGCAATGAGATAAGCCCAGAGTGCTGATGCAAGTCGCTTGTCAAACTTATTCTTGTACTTAATGAGAAGGAAGATATTCTGGACCAGCATCAGGATATGCATGATGTTGGACATTACATATCCGCGTTCTCTATGATAGACATTGAATTCATCAAAGGAATAGTAGAAATTGGTGAACTGGTCAACGATAAGGCCCAGGGTGTGTATAGCCAGCAGGATCAGCAAGATCTTATTGATCGTCTTGGTCGACTTACCTTCCTGTCCCGGATTGGCAATAAAGATTATCAGGAGCGAGAGCATATAGATCATAAGGCCCGATACAAGGAACTCAAGGAATGTAACGGTTCTGATCGCAATCGAGAAGCCTGTTTCCGGGTGACCTTCCAACATCATCCTAAAGAAATGCATGGAGATGTATATGTTGATGAACGTAAAGAAGATCTGGAAATATCCCTTTACTTCCTTACGGATATGCATTCCGGCACCGACATGTAATATGCTGAGACTGCAGATTCCAAGTCCTGCAGCAATGAACACCACATTAATAAGATTAGCTAAACTCAGATCAATACTCATAATAAGCACCCCTGAATCAGATTTATAAAATTATTCTAACAATCTTCATCTGAAATAGGGTTACGAAAAAATAAATGATTTATAAATAAAAACCCAAAATCGACGCGGGCCGGGACATAAGAGGTCACGCACTCTTATGTTCCGGTTCGCAATCCAAGCGTTAGCGCGGAAGCAATAGGAACGTATTGTAAAAGTTGTCTCTCTGTTCTTGAAGCTTCTTGTGTACTTGGATTCCAAGTATAAAAACAAGTAACCTCACCCAGGACTGCCATCCTGAAGTGAGGTAAATAACCAAATCTTCGGAAGCAACCGTCTTTGCAGACCGTGCTTTCATAAATATATTAGCATTGCGTCTATTCTCCGTCAACGAATCCATATCCCTCATTCATAAATAGAACATCGACTTGCTTGTCGATGTTCTATCTGTTTCTGAAGCTTTTTTCTATTAACCAAAACTCCAGAATTTATGTTCAAGAATATGTTCTATAACATGCTTTCGAACACAAAAAACGTTCCGCAAAACATAAACAGAGGGAACCTCACGGATCCCCTCTGCCAAATACTTATTCAATTAACGCAGCTATTCAGCTTACCCGATCTTGTCGAGTGCCTGCTTGAGGTCTGCGATGATGTCATCAGGATCTTCCATACCAACGGAGAATCTGATGAGGTCACCGGGGATGCCTGCCTCTGCGAGCTGCTCGTCAGTGAGCTGTCTGTTTGTATGAGATGCGGGATGCAGCAGGAGTGTCTTGCAGTCAGCAACGTGTGTAGCGATGGTTGCGAACTCAAGTGAATCCATGAACTTGATGGAAGCTTCACGTCCGCCCTTTACGCCGAAGCACATAACACCGCATGTTCCCTTCGGGCAGTACTTCATAGCGAGCTCGTGCTGTGAATCGCTCTCAAGTCCGGGATACTTAACCCAGGCGATACGTTCGTCAGATGCCAGGAACTCAGCAACCTTCTGAGCGTTAGCGCAGTGACGTGCCATTCGGACGGGCAAAGACTCAAGACCTATCTGGATGTAGTAAGCGTTCTGAGGTGACTGGATGGAACCGAAGTCTCTCATGAGCTGAGCTGTAGCCTTTGTGATGTAAGCAGCCTTGCCAAATTTAGTAGCATATGTAATACCGTGATAAGACTCATCGGGTGTGCACAGTCCGGGGAACTTATCTGCATGCGCCATCCAGTCGAAGTTGCCTGAATCGATGATGGCGCCGCCTACTGAAGATCCGTGACCGTCAATGTACTTTGTTGTTGAATGTGTAACGATGTCGCATCCGAATTCGATAGGACGGCAGTTTACAGGTGTTGCAAATGTGTTATCCATGATGAGCGGGATGCCGTTGTTGTGTGCGAGAGTTGCGAACTTCTCAATATCAAGAACGTCAACTGTAGGGTTAGTGATAGTCTCACCGAATACGCACTTTGTGTTGGGACGGATGTACTTCTGGAGTTCTTCGAGAGGAAGTGTCTGGTCAACGAATGTGCACTCGATGCCCATCTTCTTGAATGTAACGCCGAAGAGATTATATGTACCGCCGTAGATGTTAGCTGAAGCGATAAAGTGGTCGCCTGCCTCGCAGATGTTGAATACTGCGAAGAAGTTAGCAGCCTGGCCGGAGCATGTGAGCATTCCTGCAAAACCGCCTTCCATAGCGCAAAGCTTAGATGCTACATAGTCATTTGTGGGGTTCTGAAGTCTTGTGTAGAAATAGCCTGAAGCTTCAAGATCGAAGAGCTTACCCATGTCTTCTGAAGTAGAATACTTCCATGTGGTGCTCTGATAGATCGGAACCTGACGAGGTTCACCGTTACCGGGATTGTAGCCGCCGTGAAGAGCGATTGTTTCAACTTTACTCATTTGCCAATTATCCTTCTTTCGTTGTTATTCTTCATCGCCTGAAATAGCGAGAGATTCAATATATACCGACGGCGTAAAGAATTCTCCTTCGCCGGAAGGCACGTTAATTATATCATTTCCTACGGATTTGATAGACTTGATAACTTCATAAAAGTTACCTGCCACAGTTATCTGCTCAACAGGTCTGCCCTGCTTGCCGTTCTCAATGAGATATCCTTCACAAAGGAGCGAGAAATCACCGCTGATAGCGTTGACACCGGCATGAAGTCCCGACAGGTCAGTCAGGATAATTCCCTCACCTACTTCTGCGAGGAGTTCCTCAAATGTCTTATCACCGGGTACTACTATGAGATTTGTAGGCATCTCGGATACGGCGCTGCCGCTCCTAAAGCCGTTACCTGTAGACTGTCTGCCGGCCTTATTGGCTGATTTAAGGTTATAAAGAGCCGTAGCAAATACACCCTTATCGATAATTGCCTTCTCTGTTGTCAGAACGCCTTCGTCATCGAAGGGGATCTTTGTAAGAGCATCATCATACATGGGGATCTCTTTTACCGTAAAGATATCAGAAGCGATCGTCTGACCTTCCTTGTCAGCTAGGAGTGATAAGCCTCTCTGCATTGTAGTAGCAAAGAAGTTGCCGAAGAATACAGTAAAGAACTGCATGAATGCTTCGTTTCTCAATATGGTCTTGTAATTACCGGGTTTGCATGACTTGGCTCCCATCTTGCCGATGAGGTTTTCCTTAAACTTCTTGAGGAACTTATCCATGTCGAAGTCGTCGATGTCTTTGCCGATCCAATAGTGGCCGCCGCTCTTAACGCTGCCGTCAGAATCAGTTGCTCTGGCAGATGCCATGATGGAGATTCCGTCAGAATCCCTGTAGGAATGAAGACCTTTCGAGTTGATTATGAGGTAAGGGCCTGTACTGCATGATATCGTCAGAAAATCAACCGCATCTATCCTGGAATCCAATGCCAGGATTGCTTTCTCGAGCTTAAGACCTGTTTCCTCGAATCTCTTATATGTGTTCTTCTCATAGCCTTCAGATAACTGTGAGTAATAAAGATCCTTATTGTTCTCATCGCAGTAGATGAACTGGGGATCCTCGTCATTTAAGACTTCACAGTTCTCCATTGCTGACTTGAGCAGGAACTCGATTGAGCTGTCTTCTAAGATATTTGTGGAACAATAACCCATCTGGCCGTTCTTGAGACCTCTGAATGACAATGAGCTTGTTGCACTGTTCTCGTAGCTTGATACTTCTCCGTTAAGGATGTCGATGCTCATGGAGCTCTCGAATGCAAAAGATGCTTCGCACTCTTCAAAGCCGTACTCCATTCCGGCCTTAACGAGCTTTTCCATAAGTTTTTCTGCTGTCTTTATATCCATAATCTATATCCCCCTTAAGATTCTCTGCCGCCGACAAGGATTGATGAAACTCTGATCGTAGGCTGACCGACAGTGACAGGAACGCCGCCTGATACTGAGCCGCACATACCGGCTGCGAGCTCCAAGTCATTACCGACCATGTCGATGTTCTTAAGGATCTCCTGTCCCTTACCGATAAGAGTTGCACCTCTTACGGGCTCAGCAATCTTACCATCACGGATCATGAAAGCTTCATTGGCAGCGAAGTTAAAATCACCTGTTGATGTATCAACGGAACCGCCGCCCATCTGTGTGCAATAGAGTCCGTATTCTGTATTTGCAATGATGTCCTTGGGATCAGACTCACCGTTGCAGATATATGTATTACTCATTCTGGATGTCGGAGCATAAGAATAGTTCTGACGTCTTGCACATCCTGTGGGCTTGGAATTCATTCTTCTGGCGCCAAGCTCGTCTATCAGGTAGTTCTTAAGGATACCGTTCTCGATAAGGAGCAGGTCAGATGAAGTATTACCCTCATCATCAGTAGCATAAGAACCCCATGAACCTTCGATCGTAGCGTTATCTCTTGCGCTTACGACAGTTGAAGCAATCTGTTCGCCTAACTTGTCTGTGAAATAAGAATTCTTAATACCTACTGAAGTAGCTTCGAGTGCGTGGCCGCAGGCTTCATGGAAGATTACGCCGCCAAAACCGTTGCCCAGGATAACCGGCATCTTAGCTGAGGGTGCATATCCGGCATTAACCATTCGGATGGCTGTCTCGCAGCACTCTCTGGTCTTGTCGATAAGCGGATATTCGTTGATAAACTCATATCCTCTCATTGTACCCGGAGCAACCCTTCCGCTTTGTTTCTCATTATCCTTTGTTGCTATGGTCTCAACTGAGAGTCTGATACGTCTGGTTGTATCTTCGACGTTTACGCCTCTTGTGTTAATGACTCTGGCAGTTCTGACTGAAGTTGCTATACCGCCTGCAACCTGAGTGATGAGCGGATTATAGCTGAGTGCGAAGTCTGATGACTTTCTAAGGAAATCGACCATATCCTTCTTCGGAACTGACATCGGATCGATCTCGATCGTTGCTTTGGATGTTGAACAAAGTTCCTTAAGAGCCTCTATCCTGCCCTGATCATTGCCCTTGATGGCTGCAGCGGCTTCTCTGGCGAGTTTGAGCAACACTTCAATATCGTTGTCGCTTGAGTAAACATAAACGGAATTGGTTCCTGCCAGAAGTCTGATACCCGTACCGGAATCAAATCCCGTTGCAGCGCGGATGACCTGACCGTTAAGAAGGCTTACTGACTTGGACTCGGTAACTTCCTGGAATTCTTCGGCAAAATCCGCCGTTGTTGACATTGCCTGTTCTAAGATTCGCTGGCAATCGCTGTCGTTAAACATAAAAACACCCCTTATCTAACTATCCAAGCAGATAAGAGGTGTCTGTTGTACTTGTTTAATTAAGTATTAGTATCTCTTAATCTTCTTAGATGTATTCTTCTCGAATTCAGTCATTCTGAGGACTGTCTTCTTGATCTTCTTGTAGCTCTCGAGCTTCTCATTTGTCTCAGCGACAACATCTTTCAAGATGTTCATGAGCTGCTCTTCGGTAGGATCGGATTCCGTTCCGAGCTTAGCCTTAACTTCCTCGAGATCTGGGAAGATCGTTGCAGTGATGACGATGTCGTCCTTGACCTCATCATTGACGCCTGATACGACAGACTCTGCTACGTAAGGGCTCAAACTCAGGAGATACTCGATCTCCTCAGGGAATACGTTCTTACCATTCTTGGCAATTATAACATTCTTTTTACGGCCGGTAATGATGCAGAAACCGTCTTCGTCGATATAGCCCAAGTCACCAGTGTGATAGTAACCGTCTGCATCCAATGCAGCTGCCGTATTTTCAGGGTCATTGTAGTAACCGAGGAAGTTATTGTCACCCTTGGAGATGAACTCACCGATGCCGTCTGAATCAGGATTAAGGATCTTAACGTCGCAACCGGGCAACGGGAGACCTGCTGCATGGTTCTTGAACGCAACGTCACGGTTGAGAGCAAGGATAGGAGCGCACTCTGTGAGGCCGTAACCCTGAACGCAGAGGAATCCGATGTCCTGGAAGAACTTGAGGATCTCAGGATTTACCGGAGCACCGCCCAAAATGATGAGTCTCATTCTGCCGCCGAATACGTCGTGGATCTGCTTGAAGAGCTTTCTTCTCATCTTATTTGACAGATGCAGAGCATTTGCGAGCTTGATACCGTTCTCGAGTTTTTTAGCCTTCTTCGGATCAGCCTTAACACCCTTCATGATCTTCTTATAGAACAGTTCGAGCATTACAGGAACCATAAGGATCGCCGTAGGTCTTACTTCCTGGATATTCTGAGCGATGTACTTGAGACCTTCGCAGATACCTACTGTTGTACCTCTGTATACCTGGCCCAGGAAGCCGCATGTACACTCATAAGTGTGATGGAGCGGCAAAACTGAGAGCCATACATCGTTTCTGTCGATATAGAGCATTGAGAACATTGACATCAGGTTCTTGCAGATGTTCTTCTGGCAGAGCATAACTGCCTTGGATTTTGCAGTTGTACCGGATGTAAACAGGAGAATCGTCATCTCCTCAGGATCGATAGTAGCTTCAGTGAAGATCTTGTCTCCTGCTGCGAGCTTCTGCTCACCGATCTTGAGGCAGTCCTGATAGTACAGGAATCTGTCGTCATCGATCTTGTCCATGCAGATCCAGTGCTTAACAGTATCAACTTTGCCATATACGCCGTTGATTATGCTGAGCTTGGACTTGGAGAACAGGATGATGTCAACTTCTGCTCTGGTGAGCATATTGAATACATCATCTACGGGAAGTTCCTTATCGAGAGGAACTACGCAGCCTGCGCCGTTTGTTGTTGCGAGATAAGATGTATACCACTCGTAACGTGTTTCAGAGAAGATGGCAATACGAGCGCCCTTCTTTACAGTGTTCATGAAATATGTTCCGAGTGAATCGATATCGTGATCATACTTCTCGGTCGAGATCGGGATATATTCTCCGCCCTTCTTCTCCTTTACGAGGAAAACGGGGTTCTGGGGGAATTCATGAAGTCTCTTCTTGATTACGTCCCTGAGGTTATGGATCTCAGTTACTTCATACAGGTTTGCATAAGGGTCTTTCATCATACCTTTGTGAATCCTTTCTCGATTGCAAGTTCGGCACGTTCCTTGTTCTTGCCTCCCTTAGCGATCTCGGCATCAATGAAGCCGGGATTCTTCTTAAGGAATGCGGTCATATAATCAGCAGGAGATTCAAGGAAGTGCAGGATCATCTCCTTCTGTGCTTTGTTAATAATACCATTAGATTCTGCTTCATCAAAAAGCGCCTTGTCGATACCTGTGAGAGCAACGAGCTCAACACCAAGGTTCTTAAGAACTTCACGGCCGTTCTGGCATCTGTCTACAACTGCGACAGTATCTGTGATCTCTGAACCTAAGCCTCTGATTACGGGGATCCATGCTCTCTCATAGGATGAAGCCTCTGTGATGAGGTCAGCCATGTGAAGTGCCTTCTTACCCTTGAGGTCAATGTCTTTGGAATCTACCGCAGGACCGTCGATCTTCTCGGAATATACGGATGTCATATCCTTGAAAATAGTAAGATGAGGCTTGTTTAAGAGATATGCGGGCATCATGGAGAAGAAATAGTCACGTCTCTCACCGCCTGAGATATAGTCAAAATCAAGCTTGGATGCTGCCTCAGCGAGCTTGTCGGATACCATCTTGAATGTGCCGCCCTTGTTGTAGTAAGCGAGCATCATGTCGAAGATCTCTTCAGGAGCCGTGAGTCTGTCATCAGCGATTGCCTTCTCGATCCTCTTCAATACCTCACCTGCAGCTGCCTCATTCTCGAGCAGAAAGTGTGTGTTGATGAAGAAAGGTCCGAGTCTTCCGGATGTATACCAGAACGGTGTGTTCTCGGGTGCAACCCTGATAGCGTTTGTAGCAAATAAAGCTTCGATGATCTTGTTTTCCATGATCTGTATCTCCTAATTTTTTGTTCTAACTAGTTATTCTACTAAAAAGTGCGGTAAAAAATGTGGTATAAGCCGCATTTTTAGCCACATTTTTTTGCTTAACCCGTCATTTTTGTGGTAAAAAGTGCGGCTATAGCCAAACTTTTAGCCGCATTTTCGGGTTTGAAAAAAGTGTATTGCACTTCACAATACACTTCTCCATAGATTTACCAGCGCTGTAGTGTACCGGTAAGATCTTTTAATACCAAATTGTTGTCTTTGCAGTACTTATCAAGATCTTCTGTGATCTTAACAGGCAGTGCGGGATGAACGAGGCACGCCGTACCGATCTCGACCGCGGAAGCTCCGGCGATCATGAACTCGATGACATCCTTGTAATCAGCGATACCGCCGCATCCTACGATCGGAATGTCCAGAACCTGGCTGCACTCAGCAACCATTCTGATGGCAACGGGCTTAACCGCAGGACCTGAATATCCGCCGGTGTTGTTTGTGAGGACAGGTCTTCTCGTTCTGATATCGATCCTCATACCCATGAGAGTATTGATGAGGACTACTGCATCAGCTCCACCGTCCTGTGCTGCCAAAGCTGTAGCCTTGATGTCAGTGACATTGGGTGTGAGCTTGATCCACAGCGGGAGGTCCGTGAGCTTTCGAAGTTCAGATGTAATGTGTCTGATTGCTGCAGGATCACTGCCAATCGTCATGCAGCCTTCTTTTACGTTCGGGCATGACAGGTTGATCTCAAGAGCATCGATCTTATCCTTGTGGGGATCTAATGTTGAGACCATATCGATATAGTCTTCATAGCTGTGTCCGGCAACGTTAACGATAACGCCTGCACCGGATTCCTTCATGAAGTCTAAGTCGTTCTCGATAAAGTAATGAACGCCGGGATTCTGGAGACCTACGGAATTAAGCATTCCTGAGTCACACTCTGCAACTCTGACGCCGGGATTGCCTGCTCTGGGCTTGATGGTAAGACCCTTGGATGAGATGCCGCCCAGGATCGAGAGATCATAGTACTCAGCCAGTTCCCTTCCGAAGTTACATGTGCCGGAAGCTAAGATAATCGGGCTTTTGAGGTTTACTGAACCTAAATTAACTGACAAGGAGCTCATTACCATGCCACCTCCTTGCTGTTAAATACGGGACCTTCTTTGCAGCATCTGACGTTCTTGAATCCGTCAGGACCGTCGTCCTTTACCTTAACCGTGCAGCAGAGGCAGATTCCTGCGCCGCATGCCATTCTCTGTTCCATGGAAACGAGGCATTCCAGACCCTTGGATTCAGCCCACATGCTTACGGCCTTCATCATGGGAATTGGACCGACACAGCAGATGAGTGTCTTTGCAGGGTCAGTGATATCAATAGTATCAAGTCCTGCGATTACAGTACCCTTGATTCCCATGTCGCCGCTGTCAGTTGTGAGGATATATCCTTCTTTATTGAGGATAACCTGGTCCTTGTTTCTGAAACCTTCGCATACGGTAACATTCTTACCCTGTGCGGTTAAATACTCATAGGCACAGTTAATGGGGAACACACCTGTTCCGCCGCCTGTGAGGATAATGTTGTCGTAATCTCCGAAGTCGAATCCGTTACCCAAGGGACCGAGGCAGTCAACCATCATTCCAATCTGGAATTCTGAGATCTCCTTTGTTCCCTTGCCTACAACCTTGACTCCGATATGGAATGTGCCGTTTTCTTTATCGACACTGGCGATACCAAAAGGTCTTTTAAGGAAAACCGTTCCGGCCGAGATGTTTACGAACTGGCCAGGACGGGAATTACCTGCTATCTCAGGACACTCAAATCCGAGATAGCAAGTGTCACTGTTAAGAAATTCTTTCGATATTAATCTGATTCTGTATTCTTGTTTGCTGCTCATTAACTTAAACGTACTTACGATTCTTCAAAGCTGCGTTGAGCTTTTCCTTCATGTCCAATGCTTCTGCTCTAGATGCTTCACCGAATTCCCAAGGATCGATGTCAGGCTGCTTCTTCCAAGCTGTCATGATCGCTCTGGAATTGTTGACGATAGCGCCCTTGCCGTCTGCTGTGAAACCAGCAACTGCAGCATCTGCGCCTGCACCCTGCGCGCCGTAACCCGGAACGAGGATGAATGTGTTGGGCATGATCTTACGGATTGCAACTGCCTGCTCAGGCCATGTTGCGCCGACTACTGCGCCGATTGATGAGAAGCCTTCCTCACCGATCATGTCCTTGCCCCATTCGTCAACCTTAGCTGCAACAGCCTCATAAAGGAGTCTGCCGTCTTCGAGCTTAAGATCCTGGAAATCACCTGCTGAAGGGTTGGATGTTCTGACGAGGCAGAAGAGTCCCTTGCCGTCTCTCTTTGCTACATCGATGAAGGGCTGAACGCCGTCGATACCGAGGTAAGCGTTGACTGTGCATGCATCGAAGCCGCAGATCTGCTTGAACTCATTTAAGAGAAGCTCTGTCTTACCCATGACTGCCTCGGCATAAGCTGTAGCTGTAGAACCGATGTCGTTTCTCTTGCAGTCGCCGATGACGAGCATGCCCTTCTTCTGGGCATATCTTGCAGTAAGGCACATTGTCTTGAGCGCTTCAACGCCGTACATCTCGTAGTAAGCGAACTGGAGCTTGATTGCAGGAACTATGTCGAATGTCTTGTCGATGATATCCTTGTTGAAGATCCAGATAGCCTTTGCAGTTGCCTTCTCAGGTTCTTCAGGGAAAAGCTGCTCTGAATACTGTTTGATGGCATCAGGGATGTAATCAAGCTTAGGATCAAGACCGATAACTGTAGGGTTATCGAGCTCAGCGATCTTTCTTACCAATTCATCAGCAAAGTTTCTCATAGGTTACTTTTCCTCCCATTATAGTCAGCATAGTCTCGCCATAGAGCTTCCAGCCGTCGTAAGGTGTGTTTCTTGATTTAGAGAGCATCTTCTCCTTATCAAAAGTGAACTCGTTCTCTACATCAAAGACAGCCAGATCAGCATCATCACCGATATTCATTCCACCACGGCCGAGCTTCAAGATGTTCGAAGGACCGAAGCACATAAGCTCAACCAATTTCCCGAGACTGATCTCACCAGTTTTAACAAGATAAGTGTACCCTAAAGCGAAGGCAGTCTCAAACCCTAAAATACCATTCAAAGCGACAGAAAATTCGCATACCTTCTCGTCAGCATGATGAGGAGCGTTGTCTGTGGCGATCGCATCGATCGTTCCGTCCTTGATTCCTTCAATGATCGCTTCAAGGTGATCCTTTGTTCTGAGCGGCGGATGCATCTTGAAGTTTGTGTCGTATGTAGCGCACATATCGTCTGTCAGAGTGAAGTAATGAGGGCATGTCTCACATGTGACCTTTACTCCCCTTGCCTTAGCCTCACGGATCATGCGGACGCCGCCCTTTGTGCTGACGTGGCAGATGTGGACAGGGATATTCAGGTATTCAGAGAGGATGATGTCCCTTGCGATCATGATATCCTCAGCTGCTGCAGGGATTCCTCTGATACCGATGGTTGTTGATACAGTACCTTCGTTCATTGCGCCTTCGGACAGGCTCTTGTCTTCGCAGTGATTAAGTACAGGCAGGTCGAAGTCCGATGAATACTCCAGTACCTTTCTCATGATTCCCGCATTCTTTATCGGATAACCGTCGTCAGATACGGCAACGATTCCTGCTTCCTTCATGAGGCCCATCTCTGCGATCTGCTCGCCGTCGATGCCCTTTGTAGCTGCACCGATGGGATAAACACGGCAGTTGTCAGCTTCCTTAGCCTTCTTGAGGATTCCGCTGATGACTGCAGCATTGTCTGCAACGGGATTTGTATTAGGCATGGGGCAGATCGATGTGTAACCGCCCTTAGCTGCTGAAGCAGTACCGGTCTTGATCGTTTCCTTGTACTCTCCGCCGGGTTCCCTCAGGTGGCAGTGCATATCAACGAGGCCAGGAGTTACTGTGGCACCCTTGAGGTCGATAACCCTGTCTGCCTTATCTTCAGCGTATTCAGCAGCAAACTTGCCGTCTGCAATATAGATTGTTGTTAACTTGTCTTCGTTATAATGTTTAGCGTTCTTAAGAATTATGTTCACAGATTGTTCCTCCTTGCCATGAGCAGGTAGAGGACAGCCATTCTGACTGCAACACCGTTTGTTACCTGTTCATTGATTACTGACTGGTCGCAGTCGTAAACTGCTGTCGGCAGCTCTACGCCGTGGTTGCACGGACCGGGGTGCATTAAGAAAGCGTCAGGTTTAGCGAGTGCGAGCATCTCAGGTGTGATTGCGTAGAACTTAGCATACTCAGCTACTGAGGGGAACAGTGACTTCTGCTGTCTTTCGAGCTGAACTCTCAAACCCATTACTGCGTCAGCATCCTTGATGCAGTCAGCTACGGAATCAGCGATCCTGACGCCCATATTCTCTATTCCTACGGGCATCATGGTCTTGGGGCCGTAAACGCTGACCTTTGCACCGAGCTTGGTAAGGCCGATAGCGTTGGATCTGACTACTCTGGAGTGGTAGATGTCACCGCAGATCGCGATGTTCTTACCCTCGAATGTATCGAATCTCTCATACATTGTGAGCATGTCGAGGAGTGCCTGTGTCGGGTGCTCGTTCATGCCGTCGCCAGCATTTACGACAGATGCCTTAAGGTAAGGTGCGATGAAGTGAGGCGCACCGGACTGGTTGTGTCTCATGATGATGATGTCTGTACCCATCATGTCGATCGTTCTTGCTGTATCAAGGAGTGATTCTCCCTTGTTTACCGAGCTGCCTGATGTTGAGATGTTGGCTGATGCTGATCCCATGTACTTGGATGCAAGCTCGAAAGAGAGTCTTGTTCTGGTAGAATTCTCATAGAAGAGAGTTACTACTGATTTACCCTGCAGGTGTGATGTCTTCTTGTTGGCAGACGCGATAACCATCTTCATTGTTTTCGCGGTGTCAAGGATCTCCATGATCTCATCAGCGGTAAGTTGCTTCATACCGAGGAGATCTTTGCTCTTAAGTCCCATTATTCTTCTCCCTCCTCTTTAAGCAGGATTACGCGGTCCTGGCCGTCTACTTCCTTAACCTCAACATCGATGTGCTCTGTAAGGGCGGTCGGAACGTTCTTTCCCACATAGTCAGCTCTGAACGGAAGCTGTCTGTGACCTCTGTCGATAAGGATTGCCAGCTGGATGTTGGCAGGTCTGCCCATATCAAAAATGTTCTCTATTGCAGCCCTGGTGGTTCTGCCTGTATAGAGAACATCGTCAACTAAAATAATCTTCTTGCCGTTTACATCGAACGGAATGTCTGTGCCGTTTACGACAGGGTGAGCGGAGAGCATTGAGAGGTCGTCTCTGTAGAAAGTGATGTCAAGGATTCCCATGGGAACCTTAACGCCCTCGATCTCTTCCAAAAGCTTCCTGATTCTTGTTGCGAGAGGTACGCCTCTCTTCTGGATACCGATGATGGCAACGTTATCAAGTCCGTCGTTATGCTCAACGATCTCATGGGAGATTCTGATGATCGCACGGGACATGGCTGCTTCATCCATCAGTTCGTGACCGGGAATTAAAACCATAAAAAAACTCCTTCCGCGTAGAATGTGGCTATGAGCCATCGATCCGGCAGTAAGGAATCCGTAAATACAAGAAATATCATATTAACAGCTTACTTACGGTCTCGCCGGACCGCTTAAAGTTTTGCTGTAATGAATTCTATTCTTATTACAAATAGATTTCAAGGACAAACTTATTCGGATTTGGGGCAAAATGAAGCCCTCCCGGCTTATTCCTTTCGGGAGGGCAATTCGAGTGGATTTTTGACCGAATCACTAATTACTTAGGACTCTTTTCACTCTTAATCTTCCTGCTCGCACCCAATGCGACTCCTGCAAGAAGAATAATGACAACACCTGCGACAGCGGCTGTGCTTACAGATTCACCTGTTGCGGGAACTGCTGCTGCGCTATCGATCGTGAACTTGAGATTTACGGTTACATCGTTATCGAAATAAACAGTAACGGTATGTGAACCTGTGGACAATGTCTTAAGATATTCGGGCTTGAGGGTGAGGATGAGACTTCCCTCTTCGTATGTGAAGTTATCGGCCTCTACTGCCTCGCCGTCCATCTCTATCTTGCTGCCGGCATACTCGAAAGAGTTAAAAGCGTTATCTCTCAAACCTTCCTGGACGATCCTGAATAATAGACCTGTTGTGGTACCCTGCTTCCAGTTGGAATCCTGACCTTCTGTTACAGTATAGATCTTTTCTAATTCATATTCTGCTGCGCGGAAGGCTTCAAAGAGTTTTTCAGCGGGATCATAGTAATCATCCTCTACATGGTTTTCATCATTGATTACATTCATGCAATCGTCAATTGCTGTCTTAAGAGTCTGAGTCATCTCATCAGACAGAACATCCTCATATCTGTCCAGAATCTCAAGCGCCATATCGACAATCTGCAGCAGAGTCTGATCCAAAGCAGCATAGTAGATCGCATAGTAATGATCCCTGACTTCCTTATCGACCAGATCGAACTGATCGTCATTAAGAGAGTCCCATGCATTATAGGCATCCGACATCAGATCCACATGCTCATCGTTATCTATATCAAAATCCTCTACTGCGGGGAGCTTATTCGCTATTTCGGTAAACCAGTCAGCTGCTGCCTGGTCATATGCAAGTTCTGCAGCATCGAGCTTGTCAATATTGGTTACAAGCGATTGTTCAAACTCAGTAAGATCTTCATAATCGTTTCTGATCGAGACCAATTCCCGGAAACAATCTTCGGTATATTCGACCTCATCCATTTCTTCGATCATCATAGTCACAAAATATGCATTGTCAAAAGACTCTATGACATAGTCAAGGATCGCATCGAGCTTATCTAAATTTGTGACCTGGTCTTTCTGATCATCATCCAAATTCTCATATTCATCTACAACCAGGCTGATGTCATTAAAATCAGCTATTGTTATATCTTCAATCTCAGGAAGAGCTTCGATCAGATCAATAACATTTTGAACCGCTGTATCAACATCGTCTGCCAAAACTGTCACTCCGGGAACAAAGCTCAGGCTCATGCCGATTGAGACAATAATTCCGGTGACCTTACTTAACAGGTGTTTCATATAGACCTCCTTCTTGAGAATATGCTTGTGCGGAAACTTATAGTGTTATTCTAAAGGAGATATATAAATATTTTATGACAATACTTTATACATACTGTAAGTTATTGAATCCCAATGTTATCAAGGAAATCACTGATGTATCCGGTATATTTCTCGAATCCGGCTACTGCTCTTGATTTGGCATGGCCGGCACCCTCAACGAGGATCAGCTCGGTATAAGCTCCGTTTTTGGCAGCCTGTTCCCTCAGTCTCTCGCTGTGTTTTGGTTTAATGAAGGTATCGCCTGCTCCATGAATGAACAGGATCGGATAGTGGTTATTCTCCAATGCCTTAAGAGCATTTGTGTGGATCAGGTCAACCCTGTATATGATCCTGCCGGCCAGTCTGATGAACGGAACCAGGAACTGCAGATGCACGTTACCATAACCGTCTTTTACTACATCGTAAGTGCTCGTAAATCCGCAATCGGCAACGATGAAGTCGATCTCGGGATTGAATCTTACGACATTGAGCGCCGTTGAGCTGCCCATAGATTCGCCATGAAGGCCGAGAATTCTTAAGTCTTTATATCTGTTTCTTGTGTCTTCGATTACAAAATTGAGGTCTTCAGATTCGTAATAGCCTAAGGTGCATACGTCTTGTGCGTTCTCTCCATGGGTTCTGGAATCGTAGATCAGGCATGAGAAACCAAGCTTGATGTATGAATGCAGGTATTTGACCATGCTGTATCTATTGGATGTGTGGCCGTGATGGAGGATGACGTACTTACCTGTTCCCTGTGTGTCGGGTGTGTCGACGAATTCGGCATGAAGGATGTAACCACCTCTGCCCTTGATCTCATTCTTGGTATGGTTGTAAGAATCGAAGTTCTGCCAGTAACCCCTTTCCTTGTTCAGCTCGATCTCACGTTCTATGGAGATCGTATTCGGGCGGATACTTGCTTTCGCATTGCGCCAGGAGAACAGGATTAGTCCGAGCACTAAGCTGATGACGATGAAAGCCGATATTGCAATTATCCAAACCATGAGGAACCTCCGTTACAGGATAATTATACAATATGTAAAAAATTTTTATTAAATGAAATAAGGGGCGTACACAACGACGCCCCTTCTGTTTAGTTCTTTTTCAGTTTTCCGATGAGTCTCATCTTGAAGTCTCTGATCTGTCTTGCGTACTTGCTGGTCATGACAACGCCGAGTGCGACCATTCCGTATCCTACACCGAGGCAGACACCATTAATTAAGTCGCTTGCCGGGCCGGTCAGGAGGAACATCGCCGCCATTCCGACCGTTAAGAAGATCAAAGCCACGATAAACAATAAGTTGAAATTCTTAACGAGCTTCTCCTTATCTTCATTACTGTATTCTGCCACCTGGAGGACAGTCTCCTTCATTTCTGTATCCACTTTTTGAGTCTTCCTTTCGCCATTGAGGATCTCCTTGAGATCAACGCCATAGAACTCGGAAATATCGATCAGGATGTCGAGATCAGGCATATTGCTTCCGGTCTCCCATCTTGAGACTGTACGTCTGGAGACCATCATCTTGTCAGCGAGCTGTTCCTGAGTGATATTCTTCTCTTTTCTTAATTCCTTAAGAAACGTTCCAATCTTCTGCTGATCCATTGCAATTACCTCTTAATCTTTTTCTGCCGTCCTTGGAAGACCAGTTAATAATATTGGATATTACCAGCAATGACAATCCGATTGCGAGATAAGGTGTCGTCTTGTCCGTTACCATAGATGTGATGATGAATCCGATTGATGCAAGTGCAAGGATAATTCTTATTACTGCTGATGCTGTGATCTTTGTGTTTTTCATGTTCGTGTCTCCTTGAAATCTGTGTCACAGTGACGGTGTTCCGTCTGCTTTGTTGTTGACCTCATGGTAGATTTTCCGGAGACGGTTTTAAAGGACACGGACCGTCCAAAAGCCCGAAAACAATGGATGGGACAAGGGTTGTCTCATGAGAAATCATACAGAAATCCGTCTTGGGGCAAAACAAAAGCCCCGTAATTTCCGAGACAAGCGAACTTGCATTTGAGGAGGATATTACGAGGCTTTCAGTTACCCATTTTAAGTATTATTTCAATACCGAAATAACCGCAAACTTACAAAAATCGGGTGCCGATTTTTGCCGTTGCAGGACGGGCAAATCGAACAATTAAATTATATTCTGTCCTATTAAATTTACAAGTGGAAATCACCGATTTTCGTTAAAAATCATAGAAATCTGATAAAAATATCAAATAAGATTCTTTGATATGTTAAAAAGCGGATATTTGCCTCTATACCAGAATAAAATTGACAAAAAATAAGCGCTTTAATATAATGACAAGGCACATTCGGGGTTGTGGCGGAATGGCAGACGCAGCAGACTCAAAATCTGCCGACCATAAATCGTGTGGGTTCAAGTCCCACCAGCCCCACCAAGTTCTTAACCACAGGCTGATGCTTGTGGTTTTTTTATGTCCTGATTTGGAAATACGGCAAAAATACGGCTGTAGCCGTATTGATAGCCGCATTCTTCCGAGAATTCATTCAAAAAAAACGGCAAAAGTACGGGTATAGCCGCATTGATAGCCGCATTCTTTCGAGCATTCATTTAAAAATACGGCAAAAGTACGGGTATAGCCGCAATAATGCCGTATTTTCACCCCATAAAAACGTCCCACCTCACGGCAGGACGTTAACTAACTCTTATGCTGCTTCAGCGCTGACCTCATCAAAGCTCAATACACCCGCATTTTCCAGGAACGACTTGATGTGATCCCTGTAAGCATCGGATCCGGCAACCTGTCTCGATCTCGCATGACCGGCACCTTCGACGATCCAAAGCTCGCTGTATGCGTACTTCTGAGCTTCAGCATACATGTCTTCGCTGTTCTCGACGTCGATCCAGTCATCGCTGCCGCCGTGAACGAAGAGGATCGGTACTCCCTTTCCCTTCAGCGCATCAATGCCACTGACTTCTGAATCGTCAATTCCGTAGATGAGCTTGAATCCGATATCAGCACATGTGCCGAACGGATAGAGATACATATCATTATACATGTCGTGTACCATGAACTTGAGGCTCTCGAAGCCGCAGTCAGCAACGACGAAATCAACCTTGTCGGTATATCTCAGAGCGTTAAGAGTTGTTGATGCACCCATTGATTCGCCATGGAGGCCTAAAATCTCAACGTCGCCGTATCTGGCAAAAGTATCTTCGATCAGGTAATTCAGATCCTGGCCCTCATATCCGCCCATTGAGCAGATGGCCTTCTCGTTCTGGGGACCGTGAGCTCTGAGATCGTAAATGATGCATGTGAAACCGAGTTCGATAAAGGCATCGCAGTATTTGCATGCAGCATACATATTGGACTGGTGACCATGTGAATAGATCAGGTATCTGCCTGTGCCGGTTGTCTCAGGTGTTGAGATCTTTGCGCAGTGGAGCTCGTAACCATCCAAACCCTTAACGATGTAATCTTCCTTATCATAGGAATCGAAATTGCCGTAAACGTTGTTATCCTTCATCTCCTTGATGACTTCCTCATAAGAAGCCTGCTTCGGATGTGTGATGGAAGTTGACGTGCCGATCGCTGCACCCAGAAGGTTCAGAACGATGAAAACCGCGAGTGAGATAAGGACAATCTTTAATACCTTGCCCTTTGAAGCTTTTTTACCTGACTTTGACATAGAAACACCCCTGTTTATTCAAATCGGCAACATTATAACAGAGATTTAATCAAAAACTCCTTTGCCTTAGCCTTGAATTCCTCATTCTCATCGTAAACGGCGTGACCATATCCATCGAAAACAAAGATCTCTGAATTAATCTTCTCTGCAATTTCCCTGGATGATTCAATTCCGGTAACCTGATCTTCACTGCCGCCCATGACCAGAACGGGACACTTGATCTCAGTAAGTCTGTCATAGACATCAAAATCGTTGATTTTGTCAGTCAGGATAACCAGGCGGTTAAATTCTTCATCTGTCACGCCCTTAACGGAGTTAATGATAATATCTTTAAATCTTTCATAAAATTCCTTTGTATATACCTTGCTGCCAAAAGCTTCGAGCAGAGCATCCTCGTCTCTATTGCGGGCTAGTCTGTTCCACTCACCAATGGTGTTCTTGGTATATTCGCTGAGTCTGGCGGCCGAAGATCCGATAACCATGGCACTGACCATGTCAGGATGGAGTACCGCGATATTAAGGGCGATCATGCCTCCCTGTGAGATGCCGTAGAGCGCGATCTGCTTAAGTCCGAGAGCATCGAAAGCAGTTATGAAGTCTCTGGCCATGTCTTCTATCGTGTATTCATCCGGAAGGTTCTCGCGTCTGTCAAATACATAAACCTCAAAATCCTTGCCAAATTTCTTCAGAGCAACAGCGACAGAATCCTTGAATCCAAGAACGCTCTTAACAGACAGTCCCGGAATAACTACCATCTTCTTATCGCCCTGTCCAAACCTGAAATACCCGAATTCTACGCCGTTTGCGGCGATTCTTTCCAATTCAACTGCCATATGTAGTTCCTTTCGAGAGTAAAAACACAATTTTTATATTTACATTATAAGTGAAAATCATTCTGCTCAAAACTCAAGCGAATTTAAGATATATATTACTTCTAATCTTAAAACTACCTTAAAAAGCCGAAATATTACAACAAAATTCCACTCTGTAAGTATTATAATGTTTTTGTCTAAAATTTAAGAAAGAGGTTACCGAATATGGCAAACATTGATTTGACAAAGTATGGCATTACAGGCTCTACCGAGATCATCTACAATCCTTCATATGAGAAGCTCTTTGAAGATGAGATGGATCCTTCCCTCACAGGTTATGACAAGGGTCAGGAAACAGAGCTCGGTGCAGTTAACGTTATGACAGGTATCTATACCGGTCGTTCCCCTAAAGATAAGTTCATCGTTATGGACGACACATCTAAGGACACAGTTTGGTGGACAACAGATGAGTACAAGAACGACAACCACCCTGCTTCACAGGCTACATGGGAAGCATGCAAGAAGCTCGCTATCGAAGAACTCTCAAACAAGAAGCTCTACGTTGTTGACTGCTTCTGCGGCGCTAACAAGGATACACGTCTTGCAGTTAGATTTATCGTAGAGGTTGCTTGGCAGGCTCACTTCATCAAGAACATGTTCATCGTTCCTACAGCTGAGGAAGAGGCTAACTTCGAGCCTAACTTCGTTGTTTACAACGCTTCTAAGGCTAAGGTTGAGAACTATGCAGAGCTCGGCCTCAATTCTGAGACAGCAGTTCTCTTCAACGTTACTACTAAGGAGCAGGTTATCCTCAACACTTGGTACGGCGGTGAGATGAAGAAGGGTCTCTTCTCAATGCAGAACTACTTCCTCCCTCTCCAGGGCATCGCTTCAATGCACTGCTCTGCTAACACAGACATGGAAGGTAAGCACACAGCAATCTTCTTCGGTCTTTCCGGTACAGGTAAGACAACACTTTCCACAGATCCTAAGAGACTCCTCATCGG
>JAEEGJ010007342.1_pt1 | contig 31730 bp, 32 predicted proteins | sample 8958761 | NCBI WGS metagenome assembly JAEEGJ01 (sample SAMN16246546, study PRJNA631951) | gut metagenome | biome: gut microbiome; feature: rumen; material: RS-attached | host: Bos | place: Iran: Karaj | collected 2018-10
CCTGCCGATTGTGTCAGAGTGGGAAGTTTAAGTGTCATGCCCGAAAAGCCCGATGTTGTAATGTCCGGTATCAATAAGGGATACAACATGGCTTCCGATATCCAGTATTCGGCAACCGCGGGAGCAGCGTTCGAAGCTGCATTCCAGGGTTATCATCCCATCGCAGTGTCCGAAGGCTTCAAAGGAAATCATGAAGTAACTGATAAATATCTGTACGAAGTTCTTTCCAAAATAATAAATGTCCCCGTTCCCGAGGGACATATCCACAATGTTAATTTCCCCGAGTGCCCGTTATCAGAGTGCAAGGGAGTTCTTTACGACAGAACCGTATCTCCTTATATGTTCTATAAGGATCATTATGATGAGATAGAAAAACTTGAAAACGGTGGAGTCCGTTATATGGTCCACGGCGTAGAGACAGGATATGCCGATGAGGGCAGTGATTTCAAGGCACTTCTTGATGGCTATGTATCGGTTGGAATAGTAAACAATATAGGGTACAAATAATTACACAATGGATGAAATGTAGATTTTGAATATTTTTGAGTTTTACATGGAGCAAGAATTATAAAAATTCTTGTTTTTTTATTGTGTATATATCAGAAAGAGAAAAATTTATATCGACTCAGCGGATAGAGACGATTTACTTAAACTATGGATATGTATATTAAACGAGTTAAAAAGTCTAAAAATTTTATAAAAACCGTCCAAATTGTCTAAATTATAGTAAAAAATAGCTAAAAAATGCTATTATATTTAAGAGGGGAGACTGAAGAAATATGTATATCGAATCATTAAGGAGACTGTGAATATGCGCAAGGAAAAGTACGATAAATCTGAGTATGTTGTAAATGATTTAACTAGTGGTGAAGGATATATCGAGTTAATAAAACTGATTTTTGAGGATGAAAAAGGAATAGATTCAAAGAAATTTACAACATTATTACTCAATCGATTCGAAATATACAAAAATTCTCTTGATAAAAAAAGCAGAGAAGAATTATTTGATTATCTGAATAATTTAGATGGTGATGATATCACTGTATTGTTTTTTATGATAGAAAATAAGATTTGCCATTTGTTTGATGAGGAATTTAAAGAAGAAGATAATTTAGATCGAGAAAAAATATGCAAATTGAATAAGGAATGTTTTTGGTTTCTTTTTTCGGTTGCTTGTAAAAAATGTATTCGAAAACCAAAGGCTACTATCGAAAATCGTGGTGAGTATTTTAGTATATTGACGACGTATACCGATCAGCAAAAAGAAGCTCACGAAATGTGTATAGATGATTTTAATCTTGATTCTAGTTCATATACAACCAAGTCCATTTATTGTTTAGACCAATTTTTACACAAACTTAAAAACACAAAAGATCCTCTAAAGAAAAAGAAAGATCTGAAACGAGTTCTGAGAAGGACTGATAAAATAATGCAGATAAACAAGTTGGCTCATCGAAAGTCTGAATACAATATTTTTATGGGAAAGACACAAGAGGTTCCTAAACAGTTTGGTAAATATGTGATTTATAAATTTTTGTGATTAAAACACTTTAGGAGGGACCTTATGCTTAGGATGAACAAAACTTTATTAGGGGAATTGTTTGATAATCCTAATCCACAGCCTCAGCGTCCGGAGGTAAAGAGAATATATCTTAAATTATTCAACAGGATTTTTCCTGGAGATAATTTGTTTGTTGAATATTTTAAAGCTCAAACCTTTGATAAACAATACGAATATGCAGAACGGATAATACACAGGTTATGTTATGAATCTAATTTTCCACCAACTTATTTTGCACTAAAGGATGTCATAACGCTTGAGGAGTACCAAAATGATAGGGCGAGTGAAAAATCGAAATATATATCTAGAGATCATTTTGCACATGTTGTAAATCTATATGCATTAGGAATCTATGTTTTCTTTTATAATTCTGAATTTTATAAAAAAATAGTTTCAGATAATAGATATGAGAGAAGTGATTCGTCTCATAATCAACCAAAGCTGGATTGTGTTAAAGACTTTATAAGTGAATGGAAATATTTCTGTTTGTACCATGATGTAGGATATGTTCAAGAATTGTTTGGAGGAACAGATTATGTAAAAAATGCTTGGAAGTCTATTTCTGACTTAGGCAAGAGAGAAAATGATTTTCAAGCTTCTTTAAGAAGGGACATAGCAGTAAAACAAATATCTTTTTTTGGGACACTTGAGATAATGTCTCGGATATTTACGTGGGAATTAGTAAAAGCTTATTCTAGAGAATGTGTAGAAAATAATAGTAAGTTACATAAAAAAATAAATAAATGTTCATTCATTATGGAAAATGGAGAACTGTCAAAGGTTGATGTTGATGAGGAGATTTTTCCATTAGTTAATGGCACACACAAATTGGAGAAAATATATTCAAATAAGTGTTTGAAAGGCCTGCTTTCTATAATCGGCGAAAATAATGTTATCGTCATTGGAATACATAAAAATAGTGGTGAATTAGCGTTTGTATCATATGTAAAGAATAATGATAGAAAATTAGCATTTTCAAAGATGTTTTCTGAGTGCGCAGAAGTTGCTAGGATATGTCATGACTCATCTCTTATACTGTTTGATGATTTTATCCCGGATGATTTTGAATTCGAATATTATGTCAATTATGATCGGTCAGACAAACAGTTTCTGGCAGACACTTTATTGGATGAAGCTAGTATTAAGTTTGCATCGTTATATGTGCAAAATTCCGACATGGGGCTAAGATTTGCTGGAATTACGTCCGAAAAGCAAATGTTAGATTTCTATTTTGATATATATGAATACTTATATACATCTTTAAGACAATTTATCACTCCTGGGGAAGATACTAAATCTCCATACTATGCTAATAAATTCGATGTGTTCATTAATGGCTGGGATAATATATTCACAATGAATTCAGCAGAGCTTGCTGCTAAAAGTATAGAATTATCTTCTGTAATTTATGGACTGTTGGAAAATTCATATACAAAAGAGATAAAAGAAGAATGTCTTTCTTATTTTCAAAATTTAGAATCTGTAAAGAAAAAAATAAACAATATATGTGAAGATTCTATATCAGAAAAATTGATTGAAAATGTGATAAATGGATACTTTAAAATTGTCAATGAGATCGTTACTTCTGAAGAAGAAAAGAGGAAATTGATTGCTTCAATAGACGAAAAGTATAATAGTAAAATTGAACAGGCGGGAGCTTTGATTAAAGTATACGCATATCAATACGCGTGTTTGAAAAGTATCCTGTTGAGGGAAAGCGAGTTTAAATACAATTTTGCATATGAGAAACGAGAGGAGCAATTTGAATGGGATTGTGGAAAGAAATTATTCCAAAGAAAGGTGACTAAGTATTTCAACCGCCCATGTGATCAAATAGCAGAGGAGTATTCTCTGGAACATAGCAAATATGATCATGGTATTTCATCTATGGAATATGCTTCGGCAATGTTTCAGTTCTTGAGAGATGGAATAAAGAAAGAAAAGAATTCTAAAGAATGGAAAATTATAGATATTTTGTTTTCTATTTCAAACCCTCAAAAAAACGAGGATTATGTGGCACAATATATAACTAATTATGATCACGTGTTTGAAAACACGTTATTTGCTATATTTGTTCATAATTTATATCCTTCGAATTTCAAAGATGAAAAAATGAAAAAGTATAAGACGAAAATATCGGATCCGTTTACGTATTTTGCATTGGTGTGTGATGCGCTTCAGCATTGGAATCGAACCATGTCGATTTCTCCTTCATTACTTGATGTCAGACCTAGTGAGCGGGTGTCCGAAGAGTATAACATTGTCGTTAGAAGTGATTGTATTTACTTATACGAACAGGGTGATGAGAAGTTTCAAACTGCATTGGCTAAAAATATTGATGGCCTAACTTATTTGGATGGAATAAAAGCTTTTTTAAAAGATAAATATGTCATGCCAGACAGTGAATGATTTGTACTCGTTATATTGTTCACGGAATGGAGATTGGATGTGCCGACGAAGGCAGTGATTTCAAGACGCTTTTTTCTGATTGCGTATCGGTAGGATTGGATAATAATATTGGATATTAGAATTGAGATAGTGTTTAAAAATGAATAAACAGATTAACCGTATTTTGACTTCTATAATGGAAAAAATAAAAAAAGGAATACTTCATCTGATTTGTTTTCTTAAATGGCTATCTAAACGCATAGTCAATATTATAAAGAAGACTATAAAGAAGACGAAATATTTTTACTGGAAAAGAATAGCCAATCGATATATTAGGAGGCAAAGAAAATTCAAGAAAAAGCAAGAAGGATATGCCTATTTTTTTAACTGGAAGAATGAATATAAAGTATATAAATATGTAGGTTCATATAAAAAAAGAAAAATCACATGCAGAAACTATACGGCATGGAAGACCTGCTTTTTGAGAAGACATAAGGAATTGATGGAAGAGAATAACAAGCAGAACTTTCTTCACTACATATATGGGAAATTATCTGTGTGTAAGGCTGGCCAAATGATTTTGATGAATGTTGTCATGCCTATTCTAACAGCTATATTAACTATATTTGCTGCATTAGCGATTGCTAAAATCCAAGTCTATAATCAGGAAATCAGCAAGGATTTTATTGACGCTTTATTGGATCATGTGGTTTATTTGGTGTTATTTTTAGCTGTATTTATTGAGATAGTTGTATTGCATAATTTTATTTCGAACAAGAAAGAAATATCCATTTTTGAAGATGTATGCTCTATCATTACGGAAATAAAGGATTGAATATATTAGAGCATCAATTCGTGGATGTTTTCTGTATCTCCTTGATCACTTCGTCCTGTTCTTTGGTCTCTTTGAATACCCTGTAATAGTAGAAAGCCGCACCAATGATGTAGGGGATGGTGAACGATCTGAAGAATTCGAACCATCCTCTCGGTGAAACAGGCTCGATAATGAGGCTTGCGATGAAGATAACCAGGAAGCAGAGTCCGAGAGCTATTACGTACTGGATTATGATCATTGCCAAAGGGCTGAATGCATCGAAAAGCTTGTGAATCGACAGTACGAACACCGCGATGTTGCAGAAGATGAACATCATCACGACATTTACGTTATTGGTCTGGTAACCGAAGATAATATTGATAATGGCGCCGATGACCGAGACTATCGTGTAGGAACAGCACAGTTCCAGCAGATAAGACTTTATGAAATCTTTCATCTCGACATCCTCCTCATTTTCTGTAAGTATTCATTGAAGCTCTTCTTATAACTTCTGTTGATGCATATCCTTTCGCCGTTATCGAAGGATGCATATACCTTCATATTCACATCTGGCTTTAATTGTCTGATCTTGTATATATTGATCAGATTTGATTTCGAAACCCTTACGAACCCGTAATTCCACAGCATATCTTCGCATGTGGCCAGTGTGCTCATCAGTCTGTACACACCGTTTTCGGTATATGCGAACAGCTTTCTGTCGATGTGGTCGAGATAATAGATCTCTTTTGGATCGAGTATAATCTCTTCACCGTCATCGAGATCTTCATCCGCGGGTTTTCCGCTGAGTACCGGTCTTTCGGAATTGACCGTATCTATTATCTGCTTGATCACGGGACGCATATTTGAGTAATATACGTCCACGTGCTCGTCCTGAATATTTTCGTCTTCGTACAGATTCAGTTTCATTCTTTGTCTTAGTTCAGTACATTTTCAAGAAATGACATAACACTTTCTTCATACTTTTCGGGATAGTCGATGCATCCCTCGATATGTGCGCTGTCAAAATGAACTATCTCCTTCTCATCAACAGATATATTATCATAAATCTGCTCAACCTGGTCGGGAAGACATACGGAATCCTGATCTGAGACTATAACAAGGGCGGGAATTTCGATATTTGACGCAAGTGCGATGGTATCTCCGTCGTCATAATCGATGCCGTATCTGATGCCCATCATGAGCTTGCTGGTTCCGACGAAATATTTTGCTGTGAAGGAATCGGTATCTCCGTCTCCGAACATTTCCTTAAGGATAAGCTCCATTCCGGGAACGGGGCACTCGAGGATGACTGCGTCGGCTGCTTCGGCGGTTCCGGGAGTTACATTTGCTGCATAGAGAGCGGTGGTCTGTCCGCCCATGGACTGTCCGTGAACGATGACGGTGTCATAGCCGAGTTCTGTTCTTGCCTTTACTACCATTGCCTTAACGTCCAGCTGCTCTTTGATTCCGAAGGTGACGTTCTCATCGGGATTTACTCCGCTTCCTCTCTGGTCGATCGCAATCACGTCGTATCCGTTAGCGAAATACTTCTCTGCAACGGGAGCTACGCAGTATCTGTCTCCGCCTGCACCGTGTACGAGGATGACGCATTTATCGTTTCCGAATCCGTAATATGTTCCGGGTACTTCGTTTCCGTCTTCCGCTGTAGCGGTTATGTCTGTTCCTTCATAAGTTGCAAGGAAAGCATCGGTATCATATCCCCAGAGTTCAAGCTGCTTTATGCTGTTATCGTGTGTATCTTTATCCGCATTCTGTAAGAGGATCTGTTCGGCGATGTAATTTCCGAGGAATAACGATCCGCCTGCTGCGAGTACGATGATCACTGCGAATGTGATGATGAGTGCCTTTACGATTTTCTTTTTCATAATGTGTGTTCCTCCTGTGAACTGTTTGATGATGTGACTATATCACCGCGAAAATGAGCGTGTGGGGAAATCCGTACAAGTTGCATTTTGGGATGTTCAAGATGCATTTTTTTCAATTCACCACGCAAAATATGCAATTCGCCACAGATTTTACACAGGGGATTTGGCGCAGTGTATAGTGTGATCATCAGATTTTGGATAGGAGGGTAACTATGAAAAGATTCAAGAGAATGGCAGCACTGCTCATAGCTGTGTCCGTCGTTCTGTCAGGCTGCGCCGGGGTTGAACTTCCCGAAGACGCGGAAGAAACTGAAGTCGCCGAGCTTCCCCCCGCGAGAGCTCAGGATGATTTCTTCAGATTCATCAATGAAGAAGACCTTGCAAATGCGGAATTCGGATACGGCGAAATGGCAGCCGGAGGAGCATTTGATTCCAAACTCACGGAGGAACAGGTCAAATCGATCATCACGGAAGTTGCCGGCGGCAGCGGATATGAGGTCGGAAGCGAGGAGTACATCATCAAGAAGGCATATGATCTTTTTTACGCATATGATTTCGAAAACTCGGGTGTTCCCGCAGAGCTCGATGCGCTTTTCCATGAGATCGATGAGATATCAACAATAGAAGAATTCCTTGAAATGGATGCAAGACTGGACAAGGATTATTTCATTCCCAATATCTTCAACATTGCGGCGGATGCCGATTATCTGTCCGGCGGAGACACGATCCTTGTTTTCGAACCGTACAAGGGTATCATGGATGCCGATTTCGAATCTCTCGATGAGACATACGGTCCCCTGAACTCTCTTAAGAATATGGGATCGCTCATTCTTCAGCAGATGGGTCACGATGAGGAAGAGGCCGATGAGATCGGAACAAGCTTCGGATACATCGCAATGGACATCTACAATGATACCGATATGGATGTCGTCAAGGCCTCAATGCCCTATGTTTATTTCGATCACATGACTCCCGCAGAGGCAAAAGAGATCCTTACCAACGTGGATCTTGATAAGTATCTGAAGGATATGGGAATCAATCCGGCGATCATCGACAGATTCGGTGTTTATGATAAAGGACAGCTCGCTGCGATTAATGCAGTGGTTACGGAGGAAAACCTCGAAGCCCTCAAGTGCTGGAAGATGGAAGCGCTCGCTAATGAGTACAAGAGATTCATCGTATACGGATACGACCGGCTCGAGCAGTACAGAAATATTGATTACAAGCCCAAGGATGAGCTTGTTCTCGATGAGGTCATGTCTTCGTTCATGGAGCAGACAGATCCCCTTTATGTGGAAAGGTATTATTCACAGGAGATGGACGATGCACTCATTTCTATGTGCGATGACATCAGGGAAGGCTACAGGGTTCTTATCTCAAATGCAGACTGGCTCAGTCAGTCTACGAGAAACGGGCTTCTTACCAAACTCGACAACATCGTCTATGTAACGGGTTCGAATGTCGTAAGGACAGATCCTTCGGTATACAGGAATATCAAAGGAAACGATTACTTTGAGTTCACGCTCTCTTATAAGAGACTTAAGGCCGACCGGCTGCTTGAGCGCATCGGAAAACCCGGTGACCCGAATGAAGTCGGTATGCAGATGCAGATCTTCAATGCATGCTATGATCCTTCACTCAACAATATCAACATTACCGTTGCGATCATGACCAAGCCCATCTTTGATCTCGGCCAGGATTATTACACCAATCTCGGCGGACTCGGAATGATCGTCGCTCACGAGATGGGACATGCATTCGACAGCAACTGTATCCTGTTTGATGAAAACGGCATATATGATCCTTCATGGATAGACTCGGCGGATATGGATGCGCTTCATGCAAGGAATGAAAAAGCAGAGGCATATTTCGAGAATAACTTCACCGTCTTCGGAGTTTATCATGTGGACGGAGAGCAGACGCTTGGGGAAAACTATGCCGATCTCGGTGCAATGGAGTGCATAACTTCACTCGCACGCACTCAGGCAGACAGAGAGAAGCTCTTTACGAACTTTGCCAAGCTCTGGTGTGAAAAGAGAGCGGATTCCGCACTTTTGAACCAGCTTGAATATGACGAACACAGCCCCGCGGTCATAAGAGTAAATGCCATACTATCAACTGTTGACGCGTTCTATGAAACATACGATGTGAAAGAAGGAGACGGAATGTACATAGCTCCCGAAGATCGCATCTCGAGATGGCATTAAGGGGGTCAGGAAAATGGGATTGATAATTAAAACAACACTAAAGAATATATTCGGTAAACCCTTAAGGTCACTGCTTGTTATGTTTTCGATCTTCGTATGTGCGTTTTCCGCACTGTTCTGCTTCGACCTTTCTTCGAGCATGAAGAACCTGATGGTCGGACTCTTCAGTGAGGTATACGGAGATACCGACCTTACGGCTTATATGTCCGTCCTTGATGCGGAAAGGATTCCGGAAGGATTCCCGGAATGTGAATCAATGAGCATGGCATACTTTACGGATACCATCTATTCGGATATCCCGGGTGAGTATGCGTATGTTACCACTGAGGATTTCTACATCTACGGAGTAGATACCATTTCGGCTCACAAGTTCGGATTCCTCGATGCAACTCTTATTCCCAAGTACCATGTGATCATCACGGACCAGCTTGCATCCGCTATCGGATACAAGTACGGAACTCCGCTCAAGGTTCATGATAATGCGGGTAATGAGGTGCTTCTGTCCGTCGATGATGTCGTCGTATCCGATGCGAAGAATTTCCTTTTCAGCGGAAAGAGTGCCGTTGTCAGTACAGAGACTGCGGAGCTTCTTTCGTGCGGCAAGCCTTCTGCAGGAAGACTTATGATCGACATCGTTGATGACACTCAGGTTGATACCGCAGAGGAAATGCTCAAGGAAGAATTCGGTGAAGACAATGTCATGCGTTTTGCAATGACCGATGAGATGAATGAGCTGATAGGTGAGCTCTTCGGACTTCTCTTCATTCTTTTCGCGGTAGCGTTCCTTCTCGTAATATTCATTACATTCTCGATCTGTGAAAGGATCGTTGCGGACAGGATGTCCTTTATCGGAACTCTCAGGAGCCTCGGATTAAGCTCGAGGATGACCGCACTCATTCTTTTATTCGAGAATGTCACATATGCGATACTCGGAAGCGTTCCCGGAATCCTTCTCTATATGTGGATCAGGGAACCCATGTACCAGATCCTTCTGTATGTGGAGTCGTCCGACGGAACAACACTCGACCTTACGGTTCCCATGCTTTCACCCGTTCTTGTCGCATCGGTCGTCATTGTTGCGATACTGATCGAGTGCCTGATCCCTCTCAAGGCTGTGCTGAAGGCGCTTAAGATATCGATCAGGGACATCATCTTCGATAACAGGGACACCGCTTACAGGTTCAGCAGGACCACGATCATCGCCGGAATCGTACTTGCGGTTCTTGCACTTGTACTTCTTATCTTCGGAAAAGGAATGGTTGCCTGCGGTATATGCCTTATCGCAGCGGTTATCGCACTTTCCTTCCTTTTCCCGCTCATACTTAAGGGCGTGACACATGTGATAACGAAGATCGCCGAAAAGGGCGAAAAGGGCAAGCTCACACTTGCTTCAAGGGAAGCCATCTCCAGAAAGAGCACCGTTTCGAGCGGAGTTCTGTGCGCAACATCCGCAACCATGTGCATGATCATATATATACTAGCATCATCGCTGATGGATTACACATCTGCGGGAATATATGACAGCGACGTTGTGGTCAGCGTAACCGACAAAGCATCGAAGCTTTCATTCGTTCCCCACCTTGATTCTGTTACCGATACCGAGTTTGTATATTCCAAGGTAGGATATGTTTATTTCGGTGAGGAAGAGAAGGAAATGGCCGCGCAGTTCTTCGGACTGCCCGAAGGCGGTTACAGATATTACCACGGTTTCAACGATCTTCCGGAAAGCGTAGAGGAAGGAACCATCTATGTGGATAACGGATGGGCAAAGAGAAACGGATATTCGGTAGGTGATACACTTGTGATCACATTCGATCCTACCGGCGTGTTCCCCATCAGGAAGGAATATACCATCGCAGGTACCTTCAAGATCAAGTCCTATGAGTCCATGAAGAATGATTTCCTTTTCTCGCTGGATGAGTTTAAGAGCATCTATCACGATTATCCCTCATATATGCTCGTCAAGGCTGACGATCCCGAAGCGGTCAGGGATCTGATCAAGACCTACGCGGTAAAGTCGGCAGGCAAGGTTCAGACCTTACAGGAACTTGCGGAGGAAAATGAAAAGGAAACATCACAGTCAAAACGTGTTTATATAGTTGTCATCGCAGTGGCTCTCATAATGACCTGCATCGGTATGATCACCAACCAGCTTATCGGTTTTGAAGGCAGAAAGAAGGAATGTGCGGTACTGATCTCGACATCGATGACCAAGAGGACCCTTTCGGGAATTCTTTTCGGCGAGATGCTCATTACCTCGATCACTTCGGCGACCGTGGGATGTGCGTTCGGATCGCTGCTTACCATTGTCATAGAGAAAGCCGTCAACGCTGCCGACAATGTCTATATGCCTGTTGAGGTACATCTTTCGACCGTAATTACCCTCTGGGTGATCATGTGCTTTGTATTCGCACTCACGGTGCTGTTCCCGATCAAGAACATGAGAAAGATGAAACTGTCAGAGCAGCTTAAGTATGAATAATAAGGGAGATGAATATATGAATACCGTAATTGAAGTAAACAGTGTCAGTAAGACATTTGGTAAAGGAACCAATTTAAACCGCGTTCTCGATGAGGCGAGCATGTATGTCGGAGAGGGAGAGTTCGTATCCCTCATGGGTGCATCGGGATCCGGTAAGTCAACCCTTCTGTACCTCATCGGAGGACTCGACAGGGATTTCGAAGGAAAGATCACTCTCTGCGGAGAGGACATCGGAGCTCTCAAGGATTCAAAGCTTTCCAAGCTCAGACTCGACAAGCTCGGATTCGTATTCCAGTTCTACAACCTGGTAATGAACCTCAATGTTGAGGACAACATCCTCCTTCCCGAGACCGTAAACGGCAAGAAGAAGAGCGAACTTAAAAAGCAGCTTGATGAGATCCTTGATATCACCGGACTTACCGAGAAGAGAAAGGCAATGCCCAACACTCTTTCCGGAGGCCAGCAGCAGAGAGTTGCAATCGCAAGGGCACTTCTCGGAAATCCCGCAGTCATCCTTGCGGATGAGCCCACAGGTAACCTTGATTCGAAGGCAACAGTTGAGATCATGGAGCTGTTCAAGAAGCTCAATCAGGAGAAAGGCATGACCATCCTTCAGGTAACTCACTCCGAAAAGTGCGCTTCTTACGGCACCAGGGTCATCACTCTTGATAATGGTAAGACTGTCGGATAAGTGATAGAATAACTACATGCGTATAGCTATTGTAGATGACGAAAGTATATTCAGAAGACAGATAGATGAAACGATCACCTCGCTCTACGGAAAGGGCGAGGTGAGCTGTTTTCACTATTCCGACGGAAAAGCGATCATAGACAGTTTCAAAACGGGATTCGCTCTTGATGCCGTATTCCTCGATATCGAGATGAAGGGAATGGACGGTATGGAGACGGCCCGCGTCATCAGGACATATTCTAAGGATATCCCTATTATTTTCATGACAAGCCATACGGAGATGGCGATGGACGGCTATGAGGTCGGTGCGTTCAGGTTCCTGGGAAAGCCCGTGGACAGGGAGAAGCTCAGGGAGACTTTAAAGGATCTCGAGAACAGGATAAAGGTTGAAGAGAAGATAGTTCTGAGGGTTGACGGTGAGGAAGTCATCCGTCCGATATCTTCGCTTGTTTATATAGAGGCTGCGAATAATTCGACAAGATTTGTTTTCGCAGGTGACAGTGCCGAGGTGAGGATGAAGTTCGCCGAGGGCATGAAGCTTGTGGATGCCGTGTCGAAGGATTTCTTCAAGTGCCACCGTTCCTACTATATAAATCTTGCGAGGGTTTCAAAGCTCGGAAGCGGCGATGTGAACATGGATAACGGTGACATGCTTCCGGTATCGAGAAGCGCCGCACAGGATGTAAAGCAGAAGCTTTTTGAATTCATACGGAGAACGGGAAGATGATGTACATATTCACGATAATACTGCCTGCGATACTGTATGCCCCTCTGAATGTTTACTTTATCGCGGAGGTTCTCAGGTACAAGCTTAAAAACACGAGGCGCACCTATATTGTGGCGCTGGTCTTCGGGCTTATTTACGGGATCGGATTTTCCCTGGTAGAGCTTGATTTCGGTGAGAATATAAATCTTGTGACGGACGTCGTGCTCGTCGTAACTTCCATTACTCTGATGATCTACATCGGAAAGAACCTGATAGAGAAGAGATGGAAGAGGATATTCATAGTCTTCATGTCGATGGACATTCTGACCGATATCAATTCGCTCCTCAGCGGACTCAGGGAGATCATATACTCGTCCACCGATCAGGTCGACCTGTATGTTTCACTCCGTTATTCCCGTTATAATATCATTGCGATCCTCTTCGAGTATGTTCTCTTTTACCTGATAGCCAGGATGCGCAAAAAGAAGGATGATTCGCCGCTTCCTCTTTCACTCATCCTCGGACTCTTCCTTGTGCTCAACATCTTCGCGGCATTTGTTCCAATCGTGGATCTGGAGAGAGAGCCCTTTATTCTTGACAAGCCACAGTATCTGTTATTCATGCTCTCGGCACTTGCCTTTGTCACGATGATATTCTATATAAGGGCGGCCCGGAAGGAGAGACAGGATCTGCTCGAGATAAACCGCGTGAACGGAGAACTGGTGGAGTCGGAAGCAAGATACTTCGAAGCCAGTGCGGAGGCGAATAAGAAGATCCGTTCCATGAGGCATGACATGAAGAACAATATGCAGGTTCTGTCCATGCTCCTGGAAAAGAAAGACTATGATGCGATGAAGGAATATCTGGGTGAGATGACGCAACAGATAGAAAGTGCGGATGTCAGCGCCCACACCGGGGATACCATCGCGGATGCGATAATCTCGGATAAAAAGAGCAAGGCGGAAAAAGCGGGGGTAACCTTAAAGGTTTCGGGAGTTATTACGGATATCGATCTTTCGCCGGTTGATATGTGCAAGATCCTGGGAAATATCCTGGATAATGCCATAGAGGCGGTCTCGGATGCAAGATTCGTGGATCTCGATCCTTCATATAAGGTCATAGAACTGAACTTCAAGAAGACGGAGAAGTTCTTCATGATATCCATGACTAATCCCTGTATCGATGCTCCGGTATATGTAGGAGACACCATTATCTCCTCCAAGGCGAATAAATTCGAGCATGGGTTTGGACTTAAGAATGCCAAGGAAGCTGCATTAAAATACGGCGGGGATATGTCCGTGGAATGCCTGCCTAAGCCTTACGGGCATGAGTTCGTGACGGAATTCGTATTTCCCATACAAGAAAAGTGACCGGTCTGCGCCCAGGAAAGGTGCGGACGGGTCACTCGAATAGGTCCATCAGGAAGGAATTGGCGTCGAGCCATTTCTTCCTTTTTTTGTAATCGGGCATGCGTGATTCGACCTCGGCCCAGAATTCCTTGGAGTGGTCCATATGAAGTCTGTGACACAGCTCGTGTACGATAACGTAATCTATCTCCTCGGGCGGGCACATCATAAGTCTCCAGGAAAGGGAGATCGTTCCGTCGGGGGAGCATGACCCCCAGCTCTTTTTGGCGCCGGATATCCTTGTCCTTCGGAAAGGGATGCCGGTACTTTCGCTTATAAGGGCAAGCTTTGCGGGAAGGTATTCCTTTGCTTTCTTCTTGAGCCACTTAATGTATTCCTCTTCGTCCGCTCCTTCGGGGAAGATGATCTCATTTTCCGTTTTGGTCGTGCGGGTCTTTCCTCCGATGCGGACGGTGAGGTTTTCGCCGAGATAGGGGAGAAGCCCGCCTTCTTCGACTCTGATGTCCTCGTGGGCCTCCGCAAAGGCAACCGCCTTGGTGTAGTGGATCCTGATCCAGCGCCTGTGGTCGTTTAAGAATCTGAGGATGTCGCTTTCAGTTGCACGCAACGGTGCGGTCACAATAAGAGTCCCGCCTTTATCGAAGGTCATCGAAAGGCGGGATGTTTTCTTATATTCAACTGATACGGGAATGCCCGCAAATGTACTTTCCATTACTTGTTTAACTGAAGGCCGGTCTTGGCAAGGACGAGACTTAAGAGCTGATCCTTCTGATCTCCTACGCAGCGGAAGGGGATGAGAAGCGCCTGCATCGCGCTGAATGCGAGGTATAAATGTTCTTCATCGGTCCGGATCTGCTCGATATCCTTCCACTCGATCCTTCTTGTGGTGGAAGGGGTGTATTCCATGATGCAGTCATCGTTAAGATCAATGGTAGCTTCGGTTTCGTAGGGAAGCTTTGCGTTTTTTTTCATCAGTTCGATCTTTTTGCGGATCTTCTTTTTCATCCTGCTGTCATAGGAAAAGACCAGGTATGCGTAAAAAGCCGTTACCGCTGCGATCTCGATGACGGTGAGTATGGGACCTGAATCCAGGGTGCAGATGAAGATGATGATCACGATCCACAGGATCACATGCAGGACTTTTCCTGCCATTATGGTATCCCTGCCCTGTTTCGTTCCGAACTGGTGGGAGATGTTGAATGCGATATAGTCTTCGTCGTTAAGGTTTACGGTTACTCTCATGATCCCTCCGCTGGCCGGCATTCTGCGCCTGTCTTGATCTTGCTTAAGCTCAGTGAAAGAGACCTTACGTGGTAAGTTCGTCGAAGCTTACGGTAAATGAGGACAGTGAACCCTTGACGATCAGGTTTATGACGGGAGCACCCTCGGGTCCTTCCTGGGAATAATTAAAGCGCTCAGACTTGTCGCTCTTTACGGTAACATCAGCGGGAAGGTCGATATTTACTTTACCGCAGATCGATGTGATATCAACGTTCATCACATCGTGTTCGGGCCTCGGAACGACGATATCGGCAACCGAGGATACTACGGTAAGGTAAGCATTTTCGACATCGGGTTTTATCTCAATGGTGTCTTTTTGGAGCATGATTCCATGCATCATGTTGTTGGCATTCTTGTTCTTTTCTATCTTCTCGGCATTCCTGCGGCTTGATGTCACCACAGCGGCAACATTTGCGAAGAACGCACAACCTGCGAGTGCGCAGATTCCGGTAAATATCTTCTTTACAGGTGAACTCTTGCTCATATTTTCCTCCTTTTCGGGACATTTAACGGGCTTTCTTCAATAATACACTATGAGAATTGACAACAAAACGAAAAAATATAAAAATTTTTTGGTAAAACAAAACCTTTTTCGTATCCCGAACGTATTATATGTGTAAGACGTCTTTCGCGGAGCACTTCAGATGACAATGGATTTTGACAATATATATATGAAATATTCGGACAGACTCTACGCTGCGGCGTTCAATATCTGCAGGCAGCAGCAGGATGCGGAGGACGCGGTCCAGGATGCCCTCATAAGGCTATACCACACGGATAAGGAATTCGAATCCGAGGAACATTTAAAGGCCTGGCTGCTGAGAGTTACGATCAACGCCGCTAAGAGCACGAAGAGATTATTCTGGAACAGGAACAGAACATCCTATGAAGAATATATGGACTCACTTTCGTTCGAGGAACCGTCTGACAGATCGCTGATGGATGAAGTCCTGGCATTACCGGAAAAGTACCGAATAGTCATTCACCTCTTCTACTACGAGGAGTACAAGGTAAAAGAGATCGCGGATATATTGAAAGTCTCTGAAAACACCGTAAAAACAAGATTATTAAACGGCCGCAGAATATTAAAGACTAAGCTGGAGGGATGGGAAGATGAGTAATAAAGACAGATATCAGAATACTTTCGGTAAATTACATCTCTCCGAGGATTTCCGGGAAAAGTGCAAGATCCCGGAAGAAAGCGGAAAGGGTAAGATAATGAATTTCAGGAAGGTACACGGAATAAGCCGTGCGGCAGCAGCGGCGGTAGCAATAGCGACAATAGCACTCGGTAGCGCAGGCGTATGCTATGCCAATGATGTGGGAGGGATCCGAACCTCTCTCAATATGTGGATAAACGGAAGCAGACAGGAAGTTGAAGTCATCCAGAGCGAAGAAGGAATCTATACCGTATATAATGAGGACGGTAAAGAAATCATGGGCTTCGGCGGTGTAAGCATTGATGAGGACGGGAACGAGACGCCCATAGGTGCGGAGGAGTTTTTCGACTATCTGAACAATGAATGCTCCCTTGATCTCACCGATGACGGAAGATACATCTTCAGCTACAAGAATATTACCGATGATGTTACTGACCTGATCGGTGAGGATGGAAGTCTTTATGTCCACGTTGAAGATCCGGCAAATCCCTATACCTACTTCAATATCACAAACATCAAGAATGGCGGATTTTCCGTTGAGAACGCTAAGAGCGGTTTGTCAGGAAAGGCCTACTATGAAGCGGGTTCGGTAGATCTTGCCATCGAAGGTGATGAGGATACCTCGGATCTTGATTTTGACAGCACCACTTATACTACCGTAATAACAGAAGACTGACTCCCCTAAAAAAGCCGGTGGCTGCCAAGGCAGTCATCGGCTTATATTTATATTGCGGTGTAGGCTTTGCGGTTACAGACCTGTGTCCGGGACCTCAGCGACTTCGGCGGGCACGACATCGGGGATCTCGATATCGGGAAGAGGTCCGGTGTATTCGGAATTGTCCGCAACCTCCCCGGGGTCGGGATATTCCTTCTTTTCCTCGTTCTCCCAGAGAGAATCGTGGTCTTCGTGCTCTTTCTCCAGCTGTCTGGCCATGGCCTGCATATTCTTGGCCATGGTGTACATCTTCTCGTCGTACTCTGCCAGCTTCTTTTCATCGGAGAGGGGAACGGTGTCGCCATGGGCCAGTCTGCGGAAAACAGTCATTATCTTGCCCATGTTCTCCATCTCTTCCTTCATGGCATCGCCCTGCTGTTTGGACACTTCCATGTTCCATATGGCAGCATGCTGTTCCGCGATCGAATCGAGAACTGCCTGATTTTCCCTGAAGGCTTCATCGGTGGCTTTTATGGACAGCTCGAGCGATGCCGCCTGATCGGAGAATTTGCTGTCTCCGGTGACGCGGTATGCGCTTTCCGCGTTTTCTTTCTGCTTGTGAAGATCCCTCATCTGATCGACGAGTTCGCGCCTGTTCTGATAGTATGTGGGCCTTGCTTCACAGATCTTCATACCGATACCTCCGTGTATCTGCCGGCCTTCCTGATAAAGCCGGCTTATACGTTTTTTCCTGAAATCCATTTCAGGAGAATATACCTCATATAGTATATCGGCATTCGCTCCGTGAAGTTTAGCCCGGGAGGGGGAAGAATATTTAAGAACCCAATATCGTAAGGAAAAAGAGGGATGCCGCTATCATTGCGATTGGGGTCGAGACGCATCTTTCCTTTTTTCCTTCCGAATAGTGCTTAAATAACGCGTTGAGTCCGAAGAAGATCGTGAAGCCGAAGCAGATATATCTGGTCATCCTGGCGGGAAACCATCTGCCCATATATCCGCCGCATTGGAGGATCATAATTGCTCCGAAGATCATGATGATGATCGATATGGCGGAGAGGACTCTGTACTTGGTCGGAAGGACCTTGTAATATCCTCCCATCGTGAATTCTCCGAACGGAAGTCCGAATATGAGCAGTGTTTCGAGAAGTGCGATAAGAAGTAATATTGAAGCACCGATTATAGATATCATAGTATTTCCTCCTTTTGGTTTATGTCTGATGAGGCCATGGTAATCCCGGTGTGCGGTTGTGTGCCATGGCGGATATCGAAGGAGATCTGAGAAAAAGTGGGGGATTTCCGGATTCCCTACTTTTGGTTGGATAGCTCATTTTCTGATATAATGGTTCTACGTTGCCGTATGAAAAGGCGGCGATTTGGGAGGAGAATAAATGAAAAAGAATGTACTGAAGATCACAGCGCTTCTGACCCTGTGTCTTATGCTCATCATGGGCTGCGGAAAGAATTACGGAGATAAGCTTTATACCTGCAGCTCCAAGAATATGCTCGGATTTGAGGGTGCTTATGTAAGCGGTGACACCATCACACTTCATTTCGAGACCAAGAATGATATGAGCGATGAGAATACTTATCTCGGACTCGGACATCTCTTAAGCGCGGGAAAGCTCGGCTCTTCGGAATATATAAGCATTATAACCGCAGATTCCAAGGTGGTAAGGCTCGACGGTTTCAAGGTATCAATGAATTCCGGCGAGGGTACGATCAGTATTCCGATTGAAGGATATACCGCAGATGAAATAAGATGCATCCACTTCACCGGAAAAGGTTATGTTTATGACATAGATATCGTTAAGGATCATATCGAAGTTATGATCGATACCGACGATGAGTTTGACTGGTACATGCAGGATTATGACGGAAAGAAGTGGACCGAAGCTTCTTCGCTCAGCGGTATGACCAACTGAGTTACCTGCGGACGGGCTGCGTATAGAATATGTTGATCGGAGATATGTAATGGCAGAGATCTGGGATCTGTATGACCGTGACGGAAAAAAGACGGGAGAGACCTTTGAAAGGGGATTCGGTAATTACAAGAATATTCCCGAGGGAAGATATCACCTGGTAGTGGATATACTTGTGCTTCACGAGGACGGAACATACCTGCTCACAAAAAGGAGCGACGAAAAGGATGTGTATCCGGGATACTGGGAAGCGAGTGCGGGAGGCTCTGCCGTAAGCGGGGAGAATCCTCTGCAGGCGGCTCACAGAGAGCTTTTCGAAGAGACGGGGCTTAAGCCGGATTCGATGGAGCTTGTGAACATTCTCTATAAGGATACGAGCAGGTCACTCTTTTATTCGTATGTGGCGAATGTCAGCTGTGATAAGGACAGTGTCGTTCTCCAGGAAGGCGAGACGGTTGATTATAAGTGGGTAGGCAGGGAAGAATTCATTGAATATCTGGATTCCGACACTGCGATCCGGTCACATAATCAGCGCTATGAGAATTACATCAATGAAAAGGTCAGGAACGCTGAAGCTTGAGTTTTAAGAAGGCATATCTGTTCATAACCGAATATATTCTTCTTTTTGCACTGGCTTCGTGCATCGGATGGCTTTATGAGATGGTATGTGTGTGGCTGCTCTACGGATACTATTTCGACAGGGGTGTCCTTCACCTTCCGATGTGCCCGATATACGGATTCGGGGTGCTGCTGCTCATGTTCGTTCTGAGGACGGTAAAGAATCCTTTCGGGATATTCCTGGGAAGCTTTCTGATAGCATCGGGGGTTGAGCTTACGGCTTCGTATATCCTGGAGTACGGCTTTCACCGCATTCTCTGGTCATACGAAGGCTGGCCGCTTTCGTTTCAGGACCGCATCTCGCTGGTGAGCAGCCTGATCTTCGGAATCATGGCTACGGTTTTCATCAAGCTGGTAAAGCCGCAGATAGATAAGCTGTTTAAATCAAAGCACGCTGCGGTCGCAGCGGTCATCGTAAGCATGCTGTTTGTCGCGGGTGTTTCCTGGGAACTGATGCACAGGTGATTTTTGAGCAAATTAAAAGTGTCACCGACGGTGACACTTTTTCTTACTTGCCTGTATTTTGTAATTCGGCTATTTTCTGCTTCAGTGCCGTGTAGCCTTCTTCGGGATCGGAGATATCCGATACGGTCTGCTCCATGGGACAGATGCCGTCGCCCTTTCGGTTGATGATCCTGTCCGTGAGCTTTTCATAGGAGAAAGGGATATTGCGGGATCTTAAATATTCCGCTCCCGCTTCCGACATGGTCTCGCCGTAGACTTCCGCGATGCCTGCCTTTACGAAGAGCATGGCGGCCGCCTTTCCGACTATAAGATCCGCTGCACAGTAACCGCGTAGATCGCGGTCTGCCGCAATGAACTTCATCATCGGGGAGATCCCTTTTCCGTCATCAAATATTATTTCACCGTGCCTGCACAGACATATGGAATGTCCGTGCAGGTTTTCTTTTGCAATATCGATATCACTCATTTTCTTTGTCTGCGATCAGAAGGGCACGAAGGCCGATCATTATAACGGGAGCAAGAACCAGCTGGATGATGATTCCGGGGATTCCGGTAACTATCTGTCCCAGGATCATTCCTGTGGTAAATGTTGTGAAGGACTGTGTGAGCGCGATGGCTCCGAGGAAAACAAGTCTTCCGGCTGCCTGCGCGCAAAATACTGCGGGGAATGCCCAGAGTCCGTTTGATACGATCTTCTTGGTAAAGAGACCGGAAATTGCCGCGAATACGGCGAGTTCGAGGATCATGAAGGGAAGTCTGGGAGCTGCGGGCATGGGTGCTCCTCCGAGTGAAGTGAGCAGGAAGCTTACAACGGGTGAAAGGATTCCTACCATAAGAGCCCATCTGGTTCCCAGAAGGCATCCGCCGATGAGTATGGGCAGATACATGGGAAGGAACTTTACTCCTCCGGGCTGTCCGAGAGCAAGGTGGACAAGCTGGGGAAGAAGGACCGCAAGAGCTATAAGTCCTGCGGAGATTATCGATTTAACCGCGATGGTCCTGCCTATGGTGGCGTTTTTCATAACCAATACTTTATCAATCATTATACGTACCTCTCTAAAAAGTGGTCTGCAGGTTCTGATGTAACATCAATCTTATGTTATATGGAAACGCGGATTATTTCATCTTTTTTTCTGTCATAAGATATACCAAATTTTGTCATGTCAAAAAATGATATGTTTTTCAGCAAATTTAATGATGAAACGTCCGCCCGAAAGGAATAGTATATCTACTGAATTCAGGAGATATAATGCCATGTCAGGTGAAAGAATAAAGAAACACGGATCGGGCGTACTGCTCATGACGGAGGGTAATCCTGTATCGCTGATATTACTCTTTTCCGTCCCGATGCTCATAGGCAATCTGTTCCAGCAGGTCTACAACCTGGTGGATTCGGTCATAGTCGGCCGGTATGTCGGTGCGGATGCGCTGGCTGCGATAGGTGCCACCACTTCGGTGACATTTCTCTTTTTCGCGCTGTGCAACGGTATCGGAACGGGCGGAGGCATCATCACCTCCCAGCATTTCGGAAGGAAGGACGATGCTGCGGTCAGGAGCTGTATCGTAAATACGGGATATATCATGGTGGCGTTTCCGCTCGTTGTGGGAGCTGTCGCATTCTTTTTGACGGAGCCGGTACTGAAACTGCTTGATACTCCCGCGGAGATCATGGCGGATGCGGTCGGGTATATGAAGATCATGTGCATCGGCATCGTGTTCGTATCACTCTATAACTATGCTTCGTCGATGCTCAGGGCACTGGGGGATTCGAAGACGCCCCTCTTTTTCCTGATCTTTTCGTGTCTTCTGAATACGGGGCTGGATTTCCTTTTCGTGTGCGGATTTAACATGAGCGTGCGGGGAGCGGGAATAGCGACTGTCATCTCACAGTTTGTATCAGGGATCACATGTCTCGGATATGCGATGCTGAAGAATCCGTATTTTAAGTTCTCCAAAGAGGATCTGAAGTTCAATAAGGATATAACGCTGAGTGTCATCAAGCTGGGGATCCCGCTTTCACTGCAGTTTTCACTTATCGCGATCTCGTGCATGGCTCTTCAGAAGGTGGTCAATTCGTTCGGAAAGACCACGATGGCTGCCTTTGCCGCAACGAGCAGGATAGAGCAGATAATCCACCAGCCTTACCAGACCCTCGGAGCCGCGCTTTCCACCTTTACCGGACAAAACTACGGCGCCAGGAAGATGGACAGGGTCAGGGAAGGATATCGCAAGAGCGTCGTGATCATGGTGATCTTTTCGCTGATCATGTTCCCGGTCATGCAGCTTGCGAGCGAGGGAATAGTCGGACTCTTTGTCAAGGAAGGTCCCGTCATCTCCATGGGAGCAAAGGCTCTCAGGATCACGAGCATATTCTATGTGATGCTGGGATTCATATATGTGGTAAGAGGCGTGCTGAACGGTCTCGGAGATTCCATATTTGCACTGCTTAATGGTATAGTGGAAGTAATAGGAAGATTCGTGGTGCCCGTTCTGCTCGTCGGTATCCCCTTTATCGGACTGTGGGGTATCTGGTGGTCGGTGGGCATCGTGTGGTCCATGGCCGGCATCACTGCGGTGATGAGATATCTGGCATACCGGAAAAAGGTCATGTGATGAATTCAGATCAGGGGGATATGCATGGCGAGATTAACGCTGCCCGGAGAAAGCAGACAGGGTACCGGTCTCAGGATATACAGAGACGGGGATGGGCTGAAGGTAGAGGGATCGATAAATCTCGGTTATATAGGTACATTTACGGATTCACAGATTGAGATAACCGATACCCTTGAAGAGATCAGGGACTGGCTCGTTGTCTGCGATATTCTCGGAGAAGTACGCTCCGATGATGAACTTATCTCGTTCCTGAACAGTTACTTCAATAACTTTGCGCATAGAATAGAAGAGAACATTGATAATATCAATGGCACATTCCTGCTGCATGTTCTTACCGATATGGACAGTTATGAAATGGATTTTATGACGATCGACAGACTGTTCATTGAAGACAAGCTCTTTTACGGCAATGAAGAGGACATTGCCGAAATCTATAATCCTGTAAGGGTGGGATTGTATAATCTTGCCCCTTATCTTGAAACTCCCAATGACGGAACCATTCCCAAGGGACATATCGAGACCGTGCTCAGGTCGTTTTATCCGGCGTTTGATTTCGACTGCTTTCTGGAAAATATCGTTCCGGAATATATCGGACTGGGTGACGGAGAGATCTCTTTCCAATGCTCCGACCATTTTGATGAAGAGATCCTGTGCGGAGCATATGCGGTGATCGGCGAGGATCTTTCCTTTTCCGACTGGCATAATCACTGATCGGTCCCAATAGTGGTATAATATCCGTGTATGACCGCCGTGAAACCGGCTTTTGAAAACTCATTCTTGCTTTTGAAAAGGAGGGCTTTGGGGAATTGAAAAGATTTCGTGAGATGGATTGGTACCGCAGGACTCTTGTGATCTTACTGCTTATCATGATGGTAGGCTTCAGTATCGTCTATATTACGACGCTTCACAGATGGGGATTCAATTATATTGATACCATTCTGGTCAAAAACGAAGCGAACGGATCCGTCACCTATTCCGGCAAGGTACATGGCAAGGAGACTGTCTTTACCGTGACAGGTAATACCGTTAATCTGACCGTCGCAGGAAAAGATGAAGGGACATATACCTATGTCGAAGATCCTTCTGTCATTCTTGAAAGCATGAAGAATGTGGAGGGCGTCAAGGGTATTGTGATCTATAAGGACGGAAAAGAATTCTTCACAGCCACAAATGAAAGTAATGTAATTCTGCATACGGACGAAGAGCATGTCATAATCCTTTCCGTGACAAAAACTGGAACAGCCGAAGGTAATAATCCGGCATATCCCACGGCGCAGACGATATTTATGCTGGTTCATGGACCGGAACTTACGCATCATGGCTACGGAGAGTGCTGGCTTATCGGATTGTTTTTAAGTGTTTTGACCATCATCGCAATGCTTTTTGCGGATGAAATATTTGATTTCTGCATGATGCTTGTGATCAAGGATTATTCTTCCTCCGAACCTACGGGTTTGGAACTGGCGACCAGGTATGCTTACTGGACTATTGCCGTGGTGGCGATCATTGCAATTTATGTGATCGGACTTACTCTTCATTAGAAGATGTAATAAGGAGTTATGAGGGGAAATGAAAACTAAATCAAACCTGAACAGGAAGTTTCTTTTGTGTGCAACCCTGTTCCTTTTGGTGGTTAATTTTTCGCTGGGCCTTGTCCTGACGAAGGAATCCACCGATGCGATGAAGGATCAGATCGGTGACAGGATGCTTGATGTTTCGAATACCGCCGCATCGATGCTGGACGGCGATGTGCTGAGGGATATACAGGCGGAGGATGCAGACACACCGGAGTATAAGGAGATACTCGAAACTCTTACATTTTTTCAGGACAATATCGAACTCAAATATATCTATTGCATCCGTGATATGGGAAATAAAGAGTTCGTCTTTACCGTGGATCCCACGGTCATAGACCCCGGAATCTTCGGCGATCCGATAGTATACACCGATGCCCTGTATCAGGCGAGCCTCGGAAAGCCTTCTGTCGATAAGGTTCCCTACGAGGATGACTGGGGGAGATTCTACAGTGCATATTCTCCGGTCTTTGATTCAAACGGCAAGGTGTCCGGAATAGTTGCGGTCGACTTCAGCGCCGAATGGTACGATGACCAGATACGGACCCAGGCCATCACGACGATAGTCATCACTGTTATCTCACTTCTTATTGCATCGGTCATCCTTATTCTGGTCGGTGTTGTCGCAACAAAGAGATTCCACAAGCTTTACCTCGAACTTAATGCTCTTTCCGACGGCATTGAAACTCTTGCGAATGAACTGGCGGGAGGCGAGGAAATTGAAGGATATGAACTCCTTCATCCGGAAGAGAAGGAAGCTCCCAAGGATGAGATAAGCGCGATCAGCAAAAAGGTCCGTTCCCTTCAGAAGTATATGGGCATGGAAATTGCGTTCGTAAGGGCGCAGGCATACAAGGATATGCTCACCGGTCTCGAGAACAGGACTGCATATACGGAGTATATAGAGAAGCTGGAAAACAAGATAAAGAACAAAGTCGCAGACTTTACCGTTGCGATGTTCGATATAAACGGACTCAAGCAGATCAATGACACCGAAGGCCACGATGCCGGAGATGTTGCGATCAACAAAGCTGCCGATATCCTCAGGGAATCGTTCCCGGACGAGAGGATATTCCGTATCGGCGGTGACGAGTTCGTTGTCATTCTGAATAAGACCGGCGCCGAGATAGAGAGACTGATGGAAGGCTTCATCAAGCGTTATGACGATCTCGGAGAGGCGGACAAAAAGCGCCCGATCATGTCCGTAGGCTATGCGGAGCACGATCCCGATACCGATCATTTCTACTGCGACACATTCGAACGTGCGGACCACAATATGTACGAGAACAAGAAGGCATACTACGAGCAGTTCGGAAACAGAAGAAGCAGGTGAATGGAGGGGTGAACAGGGGGACGGTTCCTCCGTTCATTGGTTCAGTGAACGGAGGAACCGTCCCCTTGTTCACCGGAAGGTATGGAGCAATTATATGATCATAACCGCGATCGATGAAAAATGGACTTTTAGAAGAGGGTATCTTGATTCCATAACCATGATGGAGGCTGATCCCGGAGTGGATATAGATCTTCCCCATGACGGAATGATAAGCACTCCGGTATCCGAGGATGCACCTGCAGGGGTGGATTCGGGATTCTTTACCGGAGGACTCTCCAGCTATACGAAACATGTATTCATTCCCGAAGAGTGGAAGGACTCCTGCATCGGACTGAAATTCGACGGAGTCATGATGAATGCCACCGTGGATATAAACGGAAGCAGGGTCGGAATATGCCACAACGGTTATGCTCCCTTCTACATCGATCTGACCGATCACGTAACATTCGGAGAGGAAAACCGCATCACCGTCAATGTCAATACAAGCATGCAACCTAATTCCAGGTGGTATACGGGATCGGGACTTTACCGCGGGGCATTCCTTTGTCACTCCCCCAAGGTCCATATAGTTCCCGACGGGATATATGTCTGTACCAAAGAGGTGGCAGACGGTTATGCATTCCTGGAGGCTCTTGTCGAGGTTCAAAATTCCGGTCTCGGAAACCGCATGGCAGAGGTTGAGCTTTCTCTTTTCACAGAGGATGCCGATGAACTTGCCGCAAGTGTGAAGCGCGTGATATATGTCGGTCACGGCATCACGGAGACTGCGAGGATGAATCTTACCGTTAAGGATCCCCTTCTCTGGGATGCGGAAGCTCCCGGTCTCTACAGGGTTAAAGCGGTTGTAAGAGACCTCGGACAGTACACAACGCATTTTGTTCCGGATGATGAGATCACATCCGATGAGGCAGAGACCCTTTTCGGTATCAGGACCATAAGTGCCGATCCTGTGCGTGGCCTTCTTATAAATGGAAAGAGTGTAAAACTTAAGGGCGGATGCCTGCACCATGACAACGGACTTCTCGGTTCCGTGTCACTTTATGCGGCAGAGGAAAGGAAGATCAAAAAGCTTAAGAGCGCAGGTTTCAATGCGATCCGCACGGCTCACAATCCTCCCTCATCCGCACTGATAGAAGCATGCGACCGCCTGGGCATGTATGTCTTCGATGAAGCATTTGATGCCTGGAATATCGGTAAAAGAGGCGGCGACTACCATCAGTTTTTTGAAGCTGACTGGGAGAAGGACCTGACCGCTTTTGTAAAGAGGGACCGCACACATCCTTCGGTCATCATGTGGTCCACGGGAAATGAGATCCCCGAAAGAGGCGGACTGGGCGGCGGCTACGGAAGGGCGACCAAGCTCGCTGAGAAGATCCGGTCACTCGACGGAAGCAGACTTATCAGTAACGGCATCTGCTCCTTGTGGAGCGGACTTGATGATAAGCTTGCCGTAGGCCAGAACCAGGCACAAAATGCGGGCGACGGACTTAAGTCAACCCTTCAGGAAACAGTGACGGAACCCTTCACCAACGGACTCGACGTGGTGGGATACAACTACATGGAGGACATCTACGAAAGAGACCATGAGATGTATCCTGAGAGAGTGATCCTCGGATCCGAGAACTTCCCCAAGGAGATCGGCTTCCGCTGGCCCATGGTGGAAAAGCTCCCTTATGTGATAGGTGATTTTACATGGACTGCATGGGACTATATAGGAGAAGCGGGCATCGGAAAAGCGGCTTACGTTGATCCGGATGATCCGAATGCTCCCAAGAATCCCTGGGATCTTATGCCCCAGCAGACTTCATATTATCCCTGGAGACTCGCCAATGATGCGGACTTTGATATCACGGGGAACATGCTTCCTCAGGGTGCATACAGAAGCGTGGTATGGGGAAGTGACCGGACGCATCTGTATTCAATGCATCCGGATACCTTCGGAAAGAAAGAGATCGTGGGCATGTGGGGATTTCCCTATGTTCTTAAGAACTGGAATTATAAAGGGTATGAGGATTCGCCCACAGAGCTTGTCGTCTTTTCGCATGCGGAGGAAGTTGAGGTCTTCGTAAACGGGGAGAGCATCGGAAGAAAGCCGGTTTCTTCGGACAGACCTATGCCCTGCAGTGTGAGATTTGAAACGGTGTACAGAGCCGGTGAAGTGATTGCCGTAAGCTACTCATCCGGAAAAGAGATAAGCAGGGATGCTTTAGTGACCACAGGTGCACCTGCCGCTGTGCGGATCGTTCCCGAAAAGGAAGGCATGATGGCTGACGGTCATGATCTTATGTATCTGGGACTTGAAGTAGTCGATGCGGAGGGACGCATCGTACCGGATGCCGAGGTGATGCTTAAGGCGTCGGTTTCAGGCGAGGGATATATTGCGGGCTTTGGATCGGCAAATCCCATTACCGAAGAAGATTACACAGACTGTGATGCAGTGACTTACCGCGGACGCGCAATGCTGATAGTAAGGTCCGGCTATGAACCCGGAACCTGCAAAGTGGAAGTAAGCTCGGACAGATTCGAAACTGTGAGCACAGAGTTTAGTGTTGGGTGAACGGAGGAACCGTCCCCCTGTTCACCCATTTTTCAACAGAAAGATCAGGAGACGGATGTCAGAAAAGATTTCGGTAAACTGGACAGTCAGATACACGCTTTTGAACGTTGCGTATTTTGCGGCATTTTGCACGGTACATGCATATGCCGCGGTTTTCCTGTATGCGAACGGATTCAATAATACGGAAGTCGGAGTGCTTCTTGCACTCGCCAATATCGTATCCGCGATCTTGCAGCCCGTTATTGCGGGAGTGATAGATAAGGGAGGCTTCCTTACAAACAGAAGATTCATCATTCTGTCAGTCATGGTAATTCTCGGAGGATCCCTGATCCTTATGTTCGTACCCGGGAAGAAAGCAGTGATCTTCCTTGTCTATGCACTGATCTATATGATCCAGTTTGCGTACCAGCCCGTAATGACCGCGCTCTGCTTTGAGTACCAAAAGGCGGGATGCAATATTTTCTATGGTCTTGCAAGGGGCCTCGGTTCCGCAAGTTTTGCGGTAACTTCGATGTTTATCGGCGGAATTGTAGAAAGGAACGGTATATCGATCCTTCTTTGGACGAATATCGCCACGATGGTCATTTCCGCGTTGATCGCATTTACATTTATCAAGCCGGCAAGGTGCGGTATGGCGGATCCCGAAGTGACAGGCGTTGATCTTGCCAAGCTTGCTGAAGAGAAGCCTAAGGCGCATAACCTTGCAGGCTTTGTCCGTACCTATCCCGCATTCGTTCTTTTCCTGGTGGGAGTTGTCTGTTTCTTCTTTGCCCACAATATGATCAACGACTTCATGATCCAGATCATCAGGAATCTCGGCGGCGGGGAAACGCAGCTCGGATACGCCAATTTCCTTCAGGCGATACTTGAGCTTCCCGTTATGGCTCTTATCGCTATAGTGCTTAAGAAGATCTCTTCAAGTAAGCTGCTTCTTATTTCGGGCGTAGCGTTTCTTGTTAAGATACTGATACTTATTTTTGCCAAGAGCATGCCGGTCATGTATCTGAGCCAGTCCTTCCAGCTCTTTGCATATGCGGTGTTCATCCCCGCAGGTGCGTACTATGTCAGCACCACAATGGATGAGTACGACCAGGTAAAGGGCCAGGCATTCATCACAAGTGCGATAACGATCGGCGGCGTCTTTTCAAATCTGATAAGCGGAATGATCCTCGATCATTCGAACATCACCACGATGCTCATCACCGGAAGCGCGGTCTGCGCAGCCGGTGTCATCATCGCTTTCTATGCAATGCTTAAGCTTCCGCACCGCCGTGCATAAGTTATCGCTTCCGCACTGCCACGCACAAGCCGGCCGATCGTCCGACGTCCGGTTGATCAATCCGCCCCACCGGGAGGTTCTTTATGAAATCTGCAGACAGAGCAGCAATCGAAAATAAAAGCGAATATATTGAGCTCGCATTCAGCTTGCTCATTCTGATAACTGCGATCATCGGAACGGTCATGATGTTCACCAATACCGAAAGCCCCACCGGACTTATGGCGGCGGGACTCGAGAACCTTAAGTTCTTCACGGTCCTTTCGAATATTTTCTGCGGGATCGTTGCGGCAGTAAGGATATGCTTTTTCCTTTTGGGGAAGAAGCTTCCGATAATCTTCAAGATGATGGCTGCATCCGCTGTCGGACTTACTTTTCTTATAATCGCGGCATTTCTTCAACCGCTCTATCCCGACCTTAACCTCTATGAAAGAGGCAATCTCTACTTTCACCTGATCGTTCCGCTTCTTGCGATGGCGGAATTCCTTATCATCAGGGGAAAAGAAAAGATCCCGTTCAAGTACGCCTTCTACTGTGCGGCGCTTTCACTTGCATACGGAACCTTTTATCTTGTAAATATTCTTATTAACGGTGTCGGAACCTGGCCCGAGACGAACGACTGGTACGGCTTTCTCAACTGGGGCTTCCCTGTCGGTATTGCAATCTTCGCATTCGTCGTCCTCATGGATTTCGGTATCGCGTGCCTTCTCAGATACCTGAATAACCTGATCCACAGGAGAGTCTACAGCCATTAATACGTTTCTTCGGGAATGGTGTGTTCCTGTCCGAAGCAGCTTTCGAAAAGGTCTATATAGAACGAGTCGAAAGAGTCATTGAAATTATCGAAGACTGTCCAATGGCTTTCTATTAATCCGTAAGATCTTCTGTTGCCTGCATATACATTGTAGGAATAGCAGTGATCCTCGGTTCCCTGAAGCGGTCTCATCAGACTTTCCGGAAGATCGTGCATGATCTTCTCCATGTCTTCATCGGTCAGATCTGCGATCAGCTCCGCGTCGTGATAATCATCGAAATACGGATTGAAGTAGATCTTTTTTTCTCTCAGGTCTATTACCATATTCTCGCCCGGACCAGAAAATTCGGTGCAGCTTGGGTATTCGATATAAATATAGATCCAGTCTGCTTCGTTAATAAATTCATCCCAGCTTTTTTCAGATATATTTCTGAAACTGCGAAGGCGGGTAAGACCACATCCGAGTGCGGCATCTTCCCCGCGTTCTACGATCATTCTGAGAGTATCTATGTAAGAACTGTTTTCCATTTTTTCAGCGGTGACATCGTAACCGAAAATATATCTTTCGATCACATCATCCGATATCTCGTCGCTGCTCACATCGTAATAATCCCTGAACTCATCCACGGTAACGAGAATATAGGGCTCTTTGACAGGGTCGGAGGCTGTGACGGCCGCTCCGCCGTCCGCATTGTCCGTGTCTGTTACCGAATTATCGGTGACGGTTCCCGTATTGCTGCATCCTGCGAGCAGACAGGTAAGTATGCATATGATCGTGACGAGTATTTTTTTCTTCATATTCAGTCCGTTTCTTTAAAATGGAGGCTCCGCTCCGGTAAGGAAATATCTCAGAAGCGGGAAAATATTATTTCCGTCAAGGAATCTGTACACATATACGGTGCACAGTATAAATATGATCGTATGTACGACAACCGCGGTGATGAGAAGTGCTTTTGAACCGCCGAGTTTCTTGTACAATGTGATCTCGAGATTGGTCAGGACCAATGCCTTCAGCAGTACGTAAAGGTATTCGCAGCAACCCGATCCGAACCTGTACACCCCGGAACTTTCCATCATGCCGTAATAGTCCTCATAATCGGCTATGTCATAACCCACGGTATCCCAGAGCACATATCTGAACACTTTTGCCAGGAGGATAAACAGAGTGATATCCGCTGCAAGCAGCAGGATGAATATTATAAACTGACGTAATGTTTTTCTTTTCATGATCATTTCCTTCTGATCATAAAGACGGAAAACCTTCTGTTTGAGTCACATTTTCATTATAATATAAACGTGTGTTGCAGGTAAGGTTTATGGAGAACCGTGCGACCGCATAAATCCCGATGCACGGTAAGGTATACGACATTGAATGGAAGGACGGAAAGATAATATAGCCGCC
>JAEEGJ010007343.1_pt1 | contig 31727 bp, 27 predicted proteins | sample 8958761 | NCBI WGS metagenome assembly JAEEGJ01 (sample SAMN16246546, study PRJNA631951) | gut metagenome | biome: gut microbiome; feature: rumen; material: RS-attached | host: Bos | place: Iran: Karaj | collected 2018-10
CGCGCTCTCCGACGAGCTTTTTCTTTTCTTCTTCGGTGTGGCAGCGGTGGGAACCAAGCGCGAAAACGACCTTTATGTCCTTGGGATCGCATCCGCCTTCGTAGAGTTCATCGAGGATAGAAGGGATAACGTCGAAGCTCGGAAGGGGCCTTGAGATGTCGCTTGTGATAATGGCGATCTTCTGACCGGGCTTGGCAAGATCTTTGAGACGGGGAGAGCCGATGGGGTTCAAAAGCGCGTACTTAACGGCATCAGGGCCGCGGCGCTCATGCTCTATGTCAGTTGCCAAAAGTATGTCATCAAGGTTCTTGTCGGGAATGTCCACGACCTGTGTCGATCTTCCGTAACCGAATTCTACTTTCATATTGTTTCCTCCATACTGGTACCGTTCATTATAGCAAATTGCCTTCAGGGTATAAGGTCTTTTGTCTTTTTAATATTTTTTTAGTATAATTTTTGATTGTAATTTCACATTAAGGAGAAATGCGGTGCGGGTCTGTTTTGTCGGAGATATTGTCGGTGCGGCAGGAAAACGTGCTTTCAGTGCCATAATGCCCCGTTTTAAGGCAGATAACGGCATCGACTGCCTTATCGTCAATGCGGAGAACTCTACTCACGGCATGGGCGTGTCTCTGAACGTCATCAATGACCTGACGGCAAGCGGCGCCGACGGATTCACTTTAGGCAATCACTCTTTTTCCAACAGGGACTTTGTTACGCAGGCGTCCAAGGTAAGGAACTGCGCAAGACCTGCAAACATCACGCCTTCATGGCCCGGTTACGATTACTTTGTTTTCGAGAAGGGAAATGAGCGTTTGGGAGTATTTAACCTATTAGGCCAGGTCTTCATGGACAACAATGCCGATACTCCTTTTGCAAAAGCTGATGAGATAATAGAAAAGCTTAAGAATGAGGAGCACTGCACAGCCATTTTCCTTGATTTCCACGCCGAGACGACTTCAGAGAAGCTGGTGATGGGCCGTTACCTTGACGGAAGGGTTACTGCCGTCGCGGGTACACACACGCATGTCCAGACCGCGGATGAGAAGATCCTGCCCGGCGGAACGGGATATATCACTGATGCCGGCATGACCGGTGCCGTTGATTCCGTACTCGGCATGAAAGCCGAGACCTCAATGACAAGGCTGGTCTCTAAGATGTCGGCCCGTTACGAACCTGCGAACGGTCCCGCCGTGATCAATGGTATAGTTTTTAATACAGACGCCTCGGGAAGGTGTCTTGATATAAGAAGGTTTTGTGAGTATGAGTAACAAATCGAAAGCCGGTTCATTAATGGCATTTGAGTATACGGTCATTTATTTTTTCCTGATGGCCTTTCTTGTGATCGCTGACCAGCTGGTCAAGCGTTACATTGATTTCACGATGGAATACCAGTCCACGGTTCCCGTTATCGACGGATTCTTCTCGCTTCATTATGTCCGCAATACCGGCAGCGCATTCAGCTTCCTGGCTGACAAGTCATGGGGAATTACGGTCCTTTCCGCAATCTCGGCCGTTCTCGGTCTGATGGTCGTCGTCCTCATGGTAATATCATGCTTCAAGCACCTTAAGCTTTTGGGATTTGCTTTCTCTCTCATTGCTGCGGGAGCATTCGGAAACCTGATCGACAGAGTCTGGCTCAAGTATGTCATCGATTATCTGAGATTCGACTTCGGAAGCTATACTTTCCCGATCTTCAACCTTGCTGATATCTGTGCCGTTGTCGGTACGTTTATCCTGTTGGGCATTATCCTTTTGGGACACAAATATCTAGACGCTTTCTGGGGTTCTTCCGACAAGAAGAAAATGAAGGAAAAGGCAAGGAAGGCTGAGGTCAGCATGCCTGAGCAGGAAGAAAACACCGAAAGTGAAGAAGACACAGCTTCAGGCGATATCGAGGAAGAGGGCGAAGACGAGGCGGAATCTGAGGAAGAAACGCTGTCGATCCCTTATAAGACAAGACCTGTAAACTTCGGAAACAGCGATGACGAAGATTGATCTTGAATGTAATGAGCCCGGCATCAGGCTCGACGTTTTCATATCCGATAATTCAGACCGTGACTATTCAAGGTCCTTTTACAAGAGGCTGATTACAAACGGAATGGTGACGGTCAACGGCAAGACCGTTTCCAAGGCCGGCACTGTCCTTGACAAAGGCGATATGGTAGCAGTCGATTTCCCTGAACCGGAGAACAGCGATAATATCCCTCAGGATATCCCGCTCGATATAGTTTACGAGGATTCGGACCTTCTGGTCATCAACAAGCCTCAGGGAATGGTAGTCCATCCCGCGGCAGGTCACCACGAAGGAACTCTGGTCAATGCGCTGCTTTCACACTGCGGCGGCGAGTTATCCGACATCAACGGCGTTATAAGACCGGGCATCGTACACCGTATCGACAAGGATACATCCGGTCTGATGCTCGCATGCAAGAACAACGAGACTCATCTTGCTCTGGCGGATATGCTTTCGAGGCATGAGATCGTCAGGGAATACAGGGCACTTGTCTACGGGATCATATCTGAAGAGAGGGGAACCGTTGACGCACCCATCGGAAGATCTTCGTCAGACAGAAAGAAGATGGCGGTCGTCAAGGACGGCAAGTCTGCGGTGACGCATTTTACCGTTGTCAAAAGATATGCCGAGGCGACAGATCTCCTGTTAAGGCTTGAGACGGGAAGGACACATCAGATAAGAGTCCACATGGGTTATATCGGCCATCCTGTGCTCGGAGACCCGGTCTATTCAGCCAGAAAGCCTAAATTCGGGCTTGAGGGGCAGGCGCTCCACAGCTGCTCGATCACCTTTGTGCATCCGAGGACCGGCGAGACCATGCATTTCGAAGCACCGGTGCCTGATTATTACCTTAAGGCACTGGACTGCCTGACTCCGCTTTAAGTTGACGGTAAGCCTCATTTGACAGATAATTTTACTATGACGGAAAAAATAGACATACAGGGCGCTTCTGACAGCGCTGTCGGCGTTTACTGGAAGAGGGTATCAACCGCTTTCGGCGTCGGCATCTCTCAGGACGGCGGCGGCGTCACCATTACGGGCGAAGACAGCCTGTCTGTCCTGCGCGCGAAAAGCGTTCTTTCTGCATTGTCCGTTTTCGCCGGCGAAGGCGAGATCTATGAGACGCTTCCCGATTATCTGATATTCCTTGCCAAGAGCGGAAAGCTCGAGGAGTTTATGGCAGGCGGGGACAAGGTTTTCTATACGACACCTTCAGGCCGTCCCATCAAGGCAAAGACTTTGGGCCAGCGCGTTTATATTGATGCTTTGGAACGTTCAGAGCTTGTTATCTGCTCGGGCCCTGCAGGAACGGGTAAGACTTTCCTAGGAGTTGCGATGGCGGTCAAGGCTTTGAAGGCACGTGAAGTATCCAGGATCATCCTTACAAGACCCGCGATCGAAGCAGGCGAGAGATTGGGATTTCTTCCGGGCGACATCGAAGAGAAGGTCGATCCTTACATGAGGCCTCTTTACGATGCCCTTTCAGTTCTTCTCGGAACGGAATCGTTTGACAGATACTACGATAAGGGACTTATCGAGGTTTCTCCGCTTGCGTTTATGAGAGGAAGAAATCTTGACGATTGTTTTGTTGTACTTGATGAAGCGCAGAATACGACCTGCGAGCAGATGAAGATGTTCCTTACGAGGATCGGACTCAACTGCAGGGCAGTAGCATGCGGCGACTTCACACAGATCGATCTTCCGAGGGGAACGGAAAGCGGCCTTCGTGATTCGATCAGCATATTGCGTGATGTTGAAGGAATAAGCATAGTAAGCATGTCAGACACTGACATAATCCGCAACAGCCTCGTTCAGAGGATCGTAAGGGCTTATGATAAGGCAGGGCAGAACAGATGAGTATCGAGAAAAAGAGAAGAAACATTCTGGACTTCCATCACATAATCTCGCTTGTGCTTGCGTCTTTGACGATCGTAATGATCGTTTATTACGGTTCGCTCCCCGTAAGTTATGACTACAAGGTCGGTTCAATAGCCGTAAGCGACATCTATGCGCCGAGAACCTTTACCGATACCTATGAGACGGAAAGAAGAGCCATCATTGCAAGAGAGACGGCAGAGGATGTTTTCGTTAAGTCGGCAGCGGTATCAGAAGAGAACATCAACAGGACAAAGCAGTTCTTTGACTTAGCCGAGAAGGTCAGATCCGATCTTACAAAAGAGCGGGTAACCAATTCCCAGCTGTCATCCGTCGAAGGCGCTAACAGGCTTGCAAAGCTCGTCTCGCAGAATCTAAAGAAGACCATTCCCGCAAACAGCCTTGTCTCGTTTGTTGACATGAGCGCCACTTCGTTCCCGTTCATCCGAGACAAGTCAGTCGCAATGGCTGAACTGCTCATGACCGAAGAGATCGGTCAGGACGACCTTTCGACCAAGATCCAGCTTCACATAAGCAATTTCAAGTCCACGTCGCCTTCTTATTCAAGCTATGCGGATTCTATGTCTGTCATGCTCAATGCACTTATTGAGCCTAATGTCATCTATGACGAGACAGCTTCTGCCGATGCTGCGCAGAACGCCTATAATGCTGCTTTGAACGATCCGGTTGTCATCAATAAGGGATCAAGGCTCGTCGAAAACGGCAACATGATCGATGAGCACGTTTACAGCAATCTCGTTGATCTCGAACTCATCCGTGACAACACGTTCGACCTGGTCATTCTCCTGAGAGTCCTGCTCTATGTTGCGGTTCTCACGATATGTCTGTTGTTCTATCTCAATTCGGAACTGGTCAGAAGGACCTCGGTCGATACGCCTGTTTTCTACATGCTTATCGTGACGTTCCTCATTCCTATCGCGGCATCCGTGTATCTGTCATCACTGTCCACGTTGTTCTGCATAGTGGTCTTCTTTACGGCAGTATGCTCTACCTACATGGGAACATATAACGGAATAATCCTGTCACTGTTCAATTTCGTGTTCATGTGGCCAGTCTATTATTTCAATACGCAGACGCTGTTCGTGAATGTCATCGTAATAGTCTTCTGCGCTATTTTCGCGGGCAAATCTGCAAGGATATCTTCAAACGCATCTCTCATCCTTTATCCGACGCTCGCCGCGATCACGGCTTCACTTTGCTACGGATTCCTTAACGGTGCCACCAGAGACGAATTCATCAACGGCGGTGTTTTCGCGCTGGTGGGATGCATTGCTTCGCTCGTTGCCGCAGTCGGTCTCTCACCGATCTACGAGCTCTTAAGCAACGCGGCTTCTCCGGTCAAGCTCATTTCGCTGAGCCAGCCGGGACAGCATCTGCTCAAGAGACTGTTTATGGAGGCTTCAGGCACATACTCGCACTCCATGATGGTTGCAAACCTCGCGGATTCCGCTGCAGAAGCCATCGGAGCGGATTCGCTTCTTTGTAAGGTTGCATCTTACTATCACGACATCGGTAAGCTTGAGGCTGCTTTGTATTTTACTGAGAACCAGGCTGACGGAATCAATCCGCATGACAATCTCACGGTAATGGAAAGTGTCGCCATAATCACTTCGCACACCGAGAACGGCGTCAAGCTTGCTAAGAAGGAGCGCCTGCCTTCTCCGATAATCAAGATAATCGACGAACACCACGGAACCACGGTTCCCGGTTACTTCTATCACAAGGCTTGTGAGGAAGCCAAGAGCATGGGCCTCCAGCCGCCGGATATCGATAACTTCAGATACAGAGGACACATTCCGTCAAGTAAGGAATCCGCTGTAGTTATGCTCGCGGATACCACTGAAGCGGCGGTCAGGTCAAAGAAGATAAACAATGCCGATGATGCCGAAGCACTTGTAAGAGCGCTTGTCAGGGATAAGATCGATCAGGACCAGCTCAAGAATTCCGGATTGTCTTTTGACGATCTCGAGAAGATCATCCTTGCTTTCAGGCAGATATATGAAGGCATGTTCCATGAAAGGATCAAGTACCCCTCATGATAATCAAGACTGTTTACGAAGACGAGGGCTTTCCGGAAGAATCCCTGGAAGCCGTAAGTTCATATATCCCGGAAATATCAGAAGCCATATGCTCTGAGGATTTCTTGTCCCCTCAGGTAATGCGGACGATGAAGGAAGCTTATGTAACGCTTACTTTTGTTACTCCGGAAGTTATCAGAAGCGTAAATTCCGAGCAGCGCGGATTTGATAAGGAGACAGATTGCCTGTCATTTCCGATGTTCGATCTTAAAGACGGCAACTTTATTGATATTCCTTCCGCAGGCGACTATGAGACTGACGAGGAAGGCAATGAAGCTTTGTGCTACGGCGACATTCTGATCAACCTTTCCGCGGCGAAAAAGCAGAGCGTGGAGTTCGGTCATTCCTTTGAGCGCGAGGTTGTATTCCTTATCGGGCACTCGCTCCTTCATCTTTTCGGATATGACCATATCGAATCTTCTGACGAGAAAGTCATGATCGCAAAGCAGAAGCGTCTTATGGCTGCAGTAGGTCTTGCATTTGACGATGAAATAGAAGACGTCTATGAAATGGACAATCACGAGGATGAGGCAAAGATAATTCCCGCAGGTTCGCATTGCGCGCACGTCGGTACCGTCGCTCTTCTCGGACGCCCGAATGTGGGCAAGTCCACTTTGGCAAACAGCATTGCCGGAATGAAGATAGCGATCGTATCCCATAAGCCTCAGACCACCAGGACAAATATCAGGACCATCTACAATACAGAAGACACGCAGATCATCTTTACGGATACTCCGGGTGTTCATAAGCCCGGCACGAAAATGGGCGGCATCATGGTGGAGAAGTCCTTCAGATCCGCGATCGCTGCGGATGTCGTACTTCTTATTGCAGACGGCAGATTCCCTGAACCCGGCAGCGTGGAAAAACGTCTTATCAAGCTTTGCGGCGACAACAAAAAGAAGGTGGTGCTTGCCATCAACCGCGAGGATGAAGTCGGCAAGAACGCTATGCTTCCCATAACTGCCAATTACGCTCAGCTGTATTCTTTCGAGGACGTCGTACCTATCAGCGCCAAGACAGGAAAGGGCGTGGACACTCTTCTTGAAGTCCTTTCAAATCTCCTGCCTGAAGGTCCGAGGCTTTATGACGGCGAATTCCTTACCGACCAGACCGAGCGCGAGATCGCAGGCGAGATGATCCGCGAGCAGATACTGCACTATACGGATCAGGAGATCCCTCACGGTACGGCTGTCATCATTACCGAATTCAAGGAAAGTGCCGATGAAGACGGAGTTGACGAGTATGACCGTTCTATCGTCGTTATCAAGGCTGACATCCTTTGCATGAGAAAATCTCATAAGGCGATAATCATCGGTCATGACGGCAAGATGATCAAAAGGATCGGCACTGCCGCGAGAAAGAACATCGAGAAGATGCTCGGCTGCAAAGTCTATCTTGACCTTTATGTAAAGGTAAGGGAAGACTGGCAGAACAATGAGGCCATCTTAAGGGAGACAGGACTTTCCGATACGGAGGAGAACTGATGGAACCGTTCTCCTGCAGGGGAATCATACTCGCTTCACGTGAATTCAAGGAGAAAGACCGCCTGGTTTCAGTCCTAACCGCTGACAAGGGAATCGTTACCATCTGCGCAAAAGGATCGGGAAGACCGGGAAGCAAAGCTGCTTTTGCGTCGATCCCGTTTATGGTCTGCGATTTTGTCGTAAGCGTATCCCACGGTTATTACTACCTCAAGGAAGGCACGATCGTAGAGAACAATTCCGATATAATGAACAGCCTTGAGACTATGGCGTGCGCATCTCACATGTCATCGTGCCTTATAGATTCGACTTTCCAGGGCGAAAACGCGCATGAAGCCTATGAGCTCGCAGCTTATGCTTTCTATATGCTTGCCAAACATCCTGAAGATTTCCTGATCGTATATTCGGCTTTCAACTGGAGGCTTCTGACTATCGCGGGTCTGACCGTGAAATACGATATTACCAATAACGGCGGCGAAGCTGTTGCTCCGGGAAACAGTTATCTGGTAAGCCTTATCGGAGGCACTATAGAATTGGCAAAGAATTCCAAAGCCGCGCGCCTTACGGGAAACGACTACAGGATCCTGTCTTACGACAGTATAGATGCTCTCAATTACTTCTCCGATTGTCCTATCAACCGCCTTTTTACAGCTAAGGCATCTGATGCCGTAGTGTCTGAACTCAAGGATTTTACGACCGCTTATCTGTCAGTCCAGTTTGATAAGAATTACGATGGATTAAGCGTGCTTGACGATATCCCGGGACGGAAATGATCAGATCTTCCAGTGATCGGGGAAGAGCATAACGTATTCTGGGTTTTCCAGTCTTGAATCGATAAGCAGGGCAAAGCCCGTGTCTTCTTCTGTTCGTATGACCCTTCCGACGGCCTGGAGTACTTTCTGCCATCCGGGGAAACGGTAAGCAAAGGCAAAACCGTCACCGAATTTCTCCGTATAGTAATTGAGCAAGATCTGACGTTCCGGCGTGACCTTGGGAAGGCCCACGCCAACGATGATGACGCCTGACAGCCTGTCTCCTACCAGGTCTATGCCTTCACCGAAATGACCGCCGAGGACAGCGGTTCCGAGGAGCAGTTCCTTGGAAGGCTCGGCGAATGCCGCAAGATACTTTGTCTTGTCATCCTCGTTCATCTCAGGGAACTGGGATATGATCTTGCAGTGCGGCCCCAGCTTCTCTGATACTTTCGGCATTATCTGATTCATGTATTCGAACGACGGGAAGAAGACCATATAGTTTCCGGTCATGCCTTCAACCGCGTCAACTATTCTTTGGATAAGCTCGTCTTTAGTCGCATCGCGGTTCTTGTAAGCCGTGCTGATCTCCGTATCCAGCATGATCTCCAGGTTCTCGGGCGGAAAAGGCGAGGGGAGCTGCAGCGTGGAAGTATAGTCGGCATCACGACCTACGAGGCAGTTGCGGTAGTATTCAAAAGGAGACAGTGTCGCTGAGAAAAAGATTACCGGAAGCCTGTCTTTTATTATCCTGTCGAGTTTAGATGAGCAGTCCAGGCAGTTCAGGGTCAGAACGATATCTGTGCCTTCTTTGCCAAGGCATGTGATGTAAGAATCGTCGAAGAAATGCTCGAGTACTGTAAGGAAGTATCTTGCTTCAAAGAAGAACTTCATGGCTGTTCTTCTTGTCTGTCCCTGATCGATCCCGTCCAATATGTCACCCAGGCATTTGACTGTGTACCACATCTTTGCGTAGAGCTTTCTCGGAGGCTGTCTCATTGCTTCCCAGCCGTCGGTCCTGATGATCTTGCGCTCTTCGGCTTCTTCGAGGACCGCGAAGCAGGAACTGTTGTTCATGAACATCTGAGATGCGGTGACGAAATACTGGCGAAGCTGGTGCAAAAGGGCGGAGATCCTCGTATCCCTGTCCTTGAAGTCTTTGATCATCTCATCAATCAGGCTGAGCGAGAACGAAGCCGAGAACATGTCCCTGCCTCTGTCTATCATGTTGTGGGCCTCATCAACGAGTACGACATTTCTTGGTTCTCCGGGGTCGTCCTGCGTGAGCGATACCCTGGGATGGAAGACATGGTTATAATCTCCGATGACGACGGTACAGTAATTCATCGTATCGACCATGAACTCATGAGGGCAGATGCCATGGCGTCCCGCGATCTCAGAAATGATCTCGGGCGTTATCTCATCCTTTGTAAGAACTTCCTCAAGAGCCGGCTTGAGCTTGCCGTAATAGTTCTTGGCCAGAGGGCAGAACTTCGCGTCGCACTCGGTTCCGTACGGACACATCTTCTCCTTGGACTGGAGCAGTATGGATCTGATGAGCAGGCCTTTGGCGCGCATGTCGTTAAGGGCTTTGGAGGCAACTTCACGCGTTGCGGTCTTGGCGGTCAGATAGAAGATCTTGTCGTATCTGCCGCGCAGGAGACCTTTGATAGCGGGATAAAGAGTGGATATGGTCTTGCCGATGCCCGTCGGGGCCTCAACGAAAAGCGTGGTTCCCGAAGTAAGTGACAACAGAGCCTTCTTCATGAATTCCTTCTGGCCGGAGCGGATCACATCGTAAGGGAAGCTGGCCTCTTTGACCGAACTTATCATCTCACTGCCGTAATCGAGGAGGCGCTTTGCGAAAACCGCATATTCCATGCATGTCGCTTCGAAAAAGGTCTCAGCCTCCTCGTAAGACATGTAGTAAGTCTCTTCATATGCTTTGAGCGTGGTAACCGAGACATATCTAAGCGTCAGCGTGACATCCATTACGTTGCTGTTGGAAAAGATGTACATCGCACCGTAGAGCTTGAGCTGGGTAATGTGTTCGGGCCTTACAAGGCTCTTGAAACTGTCTCTTGCGGAATTGAAAGACTTGATCTCGAAGATCCTCGGTGCCTTGTTCTTTTCTGTCAGCATTGCGTCGAAACGCCCCTGAACCTTGAGATTCAGGCCCGGATGACCGTCATAGACCCATGAAAGAGATTCCTCGGTAGTAACGATGTCGCCGTATTCCTTTTTGAGGTCCGCGAAGACCTTCTGATGAAGCCTCGTTCCCTCAATTCCGCTTACAGACTGGTATGAACCGCCGGCCATGTCGCCGGCGCGTGACACATACTGGGAAAGAGCTGTAACTGAGACTGAGATTTCATTCATAAGATAATTATATAGTTTTTGGCATTACGTAAAAGCCAGCCGGGCATTGTTGTCCGCATAAAAGCCGATATTGAAAAACAAAGGCCGTTGTTATAGAATTTACGGGCACGCAGATGTGGTGGAATTGGCAGACGCGCTAGCTTCAGGTGCTAGTGAACGCAAGTTCGTGCGGGTTCAAGTCCCGCCATCTGCACCAAATTTGCCTTAAATCCTCAAGTTCTGTTTTGGAATTTGAGGGTTTATTTTTTTTTATTATTGTGTATACTTTTTCCAATGTAAAATTATTTTACTAATATCTTTAGGGGGTAAATTTATGCAGAGCATTAAAGCAAAAGTGCTGACAGTATTCATGTCTGTTATCATGGTAGTCTCAATGTTCCCGGCTCTCGGATCCGCTGCTGCTACTCAGTCAGGTAATTGCGGCGCTCAGGGAACCAATGTCAAGTTCAATTTGACAAACGACGGTACTATGACCATTTCCGGTACAGGTGCCATGGCTGACTTCACTTATGATGCCAAGGCTAACTACACCAACATTCCTTGGTATAGCAACAGGACCAGCATCAAGAAGGTTATTATCAAAGACGGAGTCACACACATCGGTAGTTTCTCTTTTGTATGGTGCTCTCAGATCAAAGAGATCGTTTGGCCTACATCCGGTTGCGTTAAGTCTATCGGTAAGGCAGCTTTCTATGAGTGCAACAGTCTTCCTACCATCCAGATTCCTTATGGAGTTATCTCTGTAGGATATCAGGCATACGCTTACTGCAGAAACGCAACAACAATTTCTCTTCCTAACACACTGAAGACAATTGCTTACGGCGCTTTCGCTAACTGCGATCTCAGAACAGTTTATCTGCCTGCAAGCGTTACAACTATCGGCCACTTCGGTTTCCGTGGAAACTACAACATGACAAAGTTCTCAGGCGGAGCTGGTCTTGTTACTATCGGAACACAGGCTTTTGAGCACTGCTGGAAGCTCAGCTATTTCGCAATCACTTCCAAGAAGCTTAAGAAGATCGGCAAGGCATGCTTCCTTTGCTGCAGCAAGCTTAAGACGATCTACATCAAGAAGACAACAAAGCTCACAAAGAAGGGCGTTAAGAACTCCATGTACCTCTCTTCTGTAAAGAAGGTTAAGGTAAAGAAGTCCAAGGTTAAGAAGTACAAGAAGTATTTCACATACAGAAACTGCGCTAAGAGAGGCGTTAAGGTTAAGAAGTAATTCTTAAACTGAGAATTTAATGAGGGCCCGGTAATTGCCGGGCCCTTTTATTGTTATAATACGCAGTATCTATGAATGGTAAGACTTTATATGTAACTGATCTTGACGGAACACTCATGCGTAACGATCTTTCGATCTCGGAGTTTTCAGTCAGGACGATAAATGAACTGGTCGAAAATGGCTTCGCGTTTACCTATGCGACCGCGAGGTCCATTAACAGCGCGCGAACGATAACGGGAGAACTGAAGCTGAAGCTACCCGTCATCACCAGAAACGGCGCGGTGCTCGCCGACAATACGACAGGGAAGTATTTGGAAAAGGCTGTCTTTACGGCGCAGGAGGTTAAGCTCCTGAAAGAACTGATCCCTGAACTCCCGAGGTGCGGTTTTGTCTCATGCTTTTTCGGAGATGAGATGATCAAGGCATATGTTCCGACAGAGCACACACCATGTTTTCAGGGTTATCTTGATTACTATAAGAACGACCGAGCCAAGACCGAGGTTCCTGACCTTGAATCGATGTTCTGCGGTGTTCCCGGTTATGTGACTCTGATAAGTTCCAAAGAGGATCTTGATCCCATATACGATAGAGTCAAAGATTATCCCGGCTGGGAATGCATCTTCCAGAGAGACATCTACAGGGATGAATACTGGCTTGAGATCTGTCCGCAGAACTGCACGAAAGCGAAGTCGATCTTAAAACTTAAAGAACAGTACGGCTTTGATAAGGTGGTCGTATTCGGTGATTCCGTAAATGACCTTCCGATGTTTAAGGCTGCTGACGAAGCATATGCAGTTTCAAATGCGATAGATGAACTCAAAGCCGTGGCAACTGCGGTCATCGGCAGTAACGAGGAAGATGCAGTTGCAGGTTTTCTTAAGGGGATAAAAGGATAGGACACTCCTGTCTGATATAATTAGATTGTTGATATAGGACAAATCTCTTTCGGGCCGTGGTAATGAATAAAAAGACTCATTCGAAAGCCGAGATCATCATTAATGCCGTTATCGTGATCCTTACGGTGACAGGTGTGATTTTAATGCTTACAGGCAAGCCTGAAGAGGGTGCACTGCAGGCATCCGGCATAGAGAATTTCAAATTTTATACAGTACTGACCAATGTTTTCTGCGGTGTTGTCTCCGCAGTGTATCTTGTATGTCTTCTGCTTGACAGGGGAACAGAAAAGATGGTTTCCCTGAAGCTCGGCGCGGTATGCGGAGTTGCCATTACGTTTGCGGTCGTTGCGTTTATGTTCGGCCCGCTTTACGGTTTTCCGCAGTTCTACAAAAGAGGAAATCTGTTCTTTCATCTGCTGCTTCCTCTTGCGGCCATGACCGAATTCATTGCTGTCAGAAGGAAACGCATCCCGTTTAAATATACGGTTATCGCTGCTTTACCCACTTTCATCTACGGTTGCTGCTATATGCTGAACATCCTCATTAACGGCATAGGCGGAAAGTGGCCTGACACCAATGATTTTTATGCTTTCTTAAACTGGGGCTGGCCCGTTGGTATAATGATATTTGCAGGGATCACTCTGTCGGCATTTGCATCAGCCTGCCTTTTCAGGGCAATAAGCAACAAGAGGAGCATTGATGGTTAAGAAGATCAACGCCATATTGAGTCTTGCGATAATCGCTCTTTTAATTGTCCATATCTCGTATGAGATCTATGCTTATCTGACTTTCTATTACAATCCTGTCCTGACTAAAGTGATCGCTTATGCTGTACTTGTTTCAGGATGTCTTCACATACTGCTGAGCTGTTATGGCGTTTTTGTTTTGCATGACAAGGGAAACGGCCTTAAATATCCTGCGCTTAATGTCAGGACGGTCATTCAGCGTATCAGCGCGGCTGTTATGGCAGTGCTGCTTGTCCTTCATCTGAACACTTTTACGGCTCTCAAGAACACTTCGCAGACAAACCGCGTACTGTTCTTTGCAGTATTGGGTTTGCAGCTGCTGTTTTATGCGGCTGCACTTTTGCATACAGGTGTTTCAGTCAGCAACGCGTTTATCACATTAGGTCTTATAGGATCTTCAAAGGGACGCAAAAAACTTGATGCTGCTGTCTGGATCTTGTGCGTGATATTGTTTGCAGCAGCGGCATTTGTTGTTACGAACACTCAGATCGCGATGTTCCTAAAAGCGGGAACCGGAGGTGCGGCATGAGCAAAGTCCTCATTATAGGCAGCGGCATCTCAGGACTTACCTGTGCGATCGAATGTGCATCAAGGGGTGAGCATGTAATTCTTGTTTCGCCGTTTCCTTCTGAAAGGTCGCAGTCGGTCCTTGCAGCAGGCGGCATCAATGCCGTTATGAGTCCTGACAGTGAAGACAGCATAAAGCAGCATATAGAAGATACCCTGAAGGGCGGATGTTATATCGCCGGCGAAAAGGCAGTAACAGGGCTTTGCACAGCGGCTCCTGATATCGTTAATTGGCTTGAGAGCCTTGGTACGGTATTCAGCAGGGATAAGGACGGAAAGATCGCAACCCGCGCGTTCGGAGGCCAGAGCTTCCCGAGGACGCATTACTCCGGAACTGCAACCGGCAAGCAGATAGTCACGGCACTCGTCATGGAGGCCAGAAGATTAGAGGGCATGGGGCTCATCAAAAGAAGGTTCTGGACAGACTTTTATTCGGGCCTTATCAGGGACGGGATCTGTTATGGCGCGATGCTCTACAGTGAGGCAACAAGGTCTGTAGAGGCAGTCACAGCGGATGCCGTTGTTATTGCGACGGGAGGACAGAATGCCCTTTTCGGAAAGACGACGGGTTCGACGCAGTGCGACGGATATGTTGCAGGAAAACTGTTCATGCAGGGAGCTGAGCTCAAGAACCTTGAGTTTATTCAGTATCATCCGACCACGGTCGTGACGGATCAGAAGAAGATGCTCGTATCGGAGGCAGCCAGAGGCGAGGGCGGAAGGCTCTTCTATGAAGAAGACGGAAAGAGAGTCTATTTCATGGAAGACCTGTTTGGTTCCAAAGGTAATCTGATGCCTAGAGACATTGTTTCCAAGTGCATTCATGAGACTGGCAGACAGGTTTATCTAGATGTGTCTTTCCTCGGTAAGGAGAAGATCCAAAAACGCATTCCGGAGATATATGAGCTGTGCCTGAAATACAAAGGTATAGACATAACAAAGACACCGGTTCCCGTTGTGCCTTCAGTCCATTTCTTCATGGGCGGCATTGCAGTTGATCTTCATCACAGAACGAATATAAAGAACCTGTATGCAATAGGCGAATGTGCTTCGATGTATCACGGCGCCAACAGGCTCGGAGGCAATTCTCTTCTCGCTGCAATATACAGCGGAAAGACTGCGGCACTCGACCTTTGCGGAAGAAAGAATGATTCACCTGACTTTAGCAGTGAGGTCAAAGAAGAAAATGAAAAGCTCGAACTTAAGAGAAAGTCTGAAAGCAGATTCCCGGTCATGTACCTGAGGGGGCTTCTTGCTGATACTGTCAATTCTTCACTTGGTATCGTCAGGGAAAAGGGCGGACTTGAGAACGGCATTTCATCTGTCGATTACTATCTGAGCATTGCGGATAAGATAAATTACGACAGGTCTGAACTAGAGTATTTCAATTACAGTCTTGAAGGCATACTTACGCTTGCAAAGGCAGTACTTGTTTCTGCAGAAAGCAGGTGCGAGAGCAGGGGAGCTCATATCAGAAGTGACTTCAAAGAGCAGTCTGATGATTATAAGGCGGCAACCGTTGTCAGTTATGACGGCGGTGCGATTAAGACAAGGCTTACCGGTGAGGACGATTATGAAGGTTAAGATATTAAGACAGCAATATCCGGGAGCAAAACCTTACTGGCAGACGTTTGATTATGACGGTGACCGAAATGCCTCTATAGCGGCTGTTCTGGACAGTATCAACTACAGGGATGACATCGTTGATTCCGATGGAAATCCTACCGACAGGATATCCTGGGAATGTTCATGCATTCAGGGTATGTGCGGTGCATGCGCAATGGTAATTAACGGCGTTCCCGCTCTTGCGTGCGATACTTTCGTAAAAGACCTCAAGGGTGACGTGATAACTGTGGAACCGCTCAGAAAATTCCCGGTCATCAGCGACCTTGTCGTTGACCGCGGTATCATCCAGGATAACCTCAGGAAGATCAACGCGTACATAGGTGAATACCATAAGGAAAATGAGAAGGATCACGAACTCGAATATCAGATAGGCAGATGCCTTAAGTGCGGGCTTTGTCTTGAAGCGTGTCCTAACTACGTGAAAGGCGATAACTTCTACGGCCCGCTTTTCGCCAACGACAGCTTATTCGTAAGATCACGCAGCAAAGACGGCGGGGAGCAGATAAAGAAGGATTACAACGAGCATTTCGCAAAAGGCTGTTCCAAATCCCTGGCATGCGAAAAAGTATGTCCGATGAATATCCCGACTCTGGCTTCAATAGCGAAAATGAACAGGGGCAAATGATATAATTAAGAAACAGGGTCACTCCGGTCACCCGCATCTATTTGCAGGAGGGAATGAAGCATGGAGAAGTCAAAGGTCTATTTCACCGATTTCAGAACGCGTTTGGGAGTTTCCCTCACAGATAAACTTCAAAAGCTCATTAAGATGGCCGGTATCGGTGATATCGATTTCGACAACAAGTTCGTAGCCATCAAGATGCATTTCGGCGAGCTTGGAAATCTCGCATACTTAAGACCCAATTATGCAAAGGCTGTTGCTGATGTCATAAAGGAGAACGGCGGACTGCCTTTCCTGACGGACTGCAATACTTTATATCCCGGAAGCAGGAAACATGCATTAGAGCATATGGACTGCGCTAATATCAACGGATTCAATACTGTTACCACGGGCTGCCAGATAATAATCGCAGACGGCTTAAGGGGAACCGATGACATCCTTGTTCCCGTACCTAACGGTGAATACTGCAAAGAGGCTTACATAGGCCGTGCCGTTATGGACGCGGATATCTTTATTTCGCTCACTCATTTCAAAGGCCATGAGCAGGCTGGCTTCGGCGGCTGTATCAAGAATATCGGAATGGGATGCGGGAGCCGCGCGGGAAAGATGCAGCAGCATCAGAGCGGACATCCGCATGTTATCTACGACAGATGCAGAGGATGCAGAAGATGCTCGAAGGAATGCGGCTCGGATGCCATCTACTACGAAGAAGGAAAGGCGTGGATCGATCCCGATAAATGCAAGGGCTGCGGCCGATGCATAGGTGCCTGCGCTTTTGATGCGATAGAGAACGATAACTGGAATGCCGCTTCGCTCCTCGGCTGCAAGATGGCTGAGTATACTGCTGCAGTCATTCATGACAGACCGAATTTCCATATAACGCTGATCACGGATGTATCACCGAACTGCGACTGTCACGGTGAGAATGATGCACCGATACTTCCCGATATCGGAATGCTCGCATCGTTCGATCCTGTCGCGCTCGATCAGGCTTGTGTTGACCTTTGTTCCCAGGCAGAGCCCATCAGAAACAGCCAGTTAGGTGACAATATTGCACATCCCGATTTCCACGATCACGGAGATCACTGGCATAACAGCAATCCCAACGTTTCATGGGCAGAGACTTTAGAGCATGCCGAAAAGATCGGCATCGGCACGCGTGAATATGAACTGATCACAATGAAGTAAAAGATAAAAGCGGTGGAGGGCAGAAGTATGAAAGTCGTGTTAGCCGGTGCTTACGGCAATCTTGGTGCGGATATCTTCAGGTGTTTGGTTTCGGTCGGCCATGAAGTCGTCGCGCTCGATATGATGCAGAGGGATATTGGCATTTCTTCAGGGTTTAAGTTCATCAAGATCGATGTTACAGATCCGAAGACTCTGGAAGGCGTATGCGACGGAGCGGATATCCTCATCACGACTGTTGGTCTCACAAAGGGCTCTGCAACAGTAAGCAATTACGATATCGATTATCAGGGCAATCTCAATCTTCTTGCAGAAGCTAAGAAGTCGGGGATCAAGTACTTTGTGTATATCTCTGTCGTTAAGGCGGATACTGCTCCTGATGTTCCGATGGTCAATGCAAAATATCTCTTCGAGCAGGAGCTTAAGAAGAGCGGTCTGACGTATGTCATACACCGTCCTACGGGGTATTTCTACGACATCATAAAAGTCTTCAAGCCCATGATCGAAAAGGGCAAGGTAACTCTTCTCGGCAAGGAGCCCGTATATGCGAATATCGTTTCGACTGAGGACTTTGCAAGTTTCATCGTTGATCACATGACCGACGAGAATGTGACTTATTCGGTCGGAGGAAAAGAGAAGTATTCATACGAAGAGATCGCGAAGATGTGCTTCGAGGCCGCAGGCAAGGAGCCTGTCATCAAGCGTGCTTCGCCTGCGATATTCAATATCCTTGCATGGGTCAATAAGTGCAAGAAGAACGGCAAGGATGCGATCATAAAGTTCTCTAAATGGACTCTCACGCACGATATGGTGGGAGACACCATAGCAGGTGAAATGAGCTTTAGCGAGTACATCAAAAAGAGCTTTACGAAATGATCGGTGAAATCAAAAAGATAGCAGCGGATATATTAACGAAGAGCAACGCGGTCCATCTTCCTGAGGACCGCTATACAAACATGAAGTATCCTAAACTTCTGCCTCTGATGCGTTTTCGCGTGGATCAGTATAGCGTTCCCGGATTCGGGCATGTGATGATGATGCATACCACGACGAAGATGGGCATGGAGCTTATCACGATGTCATTCATGCCGTCTGAATGTGTTGATCTTCCGTATCTTCTCCTTGATGCGATGAGCATGAAAAAGAAACGCTGCGTGTTCGTTGAGTACTACGGATGCAATATGGAAGAGCTGACTGACGATGCTCTAAAGGATGTCTATGACGATTACCGTGATCTTCCCGATTATGAGGAGAAAGATAATTGGTACATAAAAGAGAGGATGCCTTATTCGCTTATCAAGACTGGTGAGGAAGATGAGCTTGTGAAGATGGCGTCTGATTCTGTCAGCGCATATTTGGGCTCTGTAAGGAATACGAAATTCATGCCTGAATACAAAGACAGGCTCAAGGCGTTCAGAGAGCGCATGATTACGGACGGCAACCCTTCGAGCAAGACATTAAACATGCTGCTTAAAGAGGACGGGGCACGGATATTTATGGAAAACGTTATAATGCCCCTTAAGGAGGGCTGACATGGTCTTTTATTTTTCGGGAACCGGAAACAGCAGATTCGTAGCAAAAAACATAGCGGCTGCGATCGGACAGAAAGCCGTTGACATTACTGAATATACAAGGACAATGGAACGCCCTGACTTTACTGCATCAGAGGTGTATGTTTTTGTGTGCCCTTCGTATATGTCAGCTCCCGCGAGAGCTATGACGGACTTTGTTGAGTGGGCGGGATTTCCTTCGGGAGTAAAAGCATACTTTATCGTTACCTGTGCCGCTTCGATGGGAATTACGCCCAAGGTGGCTTCTGAGTTATGCGAAAAGAAAGGTATGGAATTCATGGGCGCCGCCCAGATCGTAATGCCTCAGAATTATATAGCGCTCTTTACGACAAAGCAGGTCGAGGAAAACATTGACATCATAGAGAAAGCCGAGATCGAGATCGAAAAGATCGCAGGCTCGATAACGAAGTGTGAAGTTCTTGAAAACAAAAGGATCGGATCTGTTGAGTACTCTGTAACCAAGTGGGTAAGGGATGTATACTATAAGGACTTCATGAAGACGAAGAAGTTCAAGGCGACGGACAAGTGCATAGCCTGCGGCAAGTGCGTTAAGGTCTGCCCGCTGTCGAACATAACGATGAGAGACAATAAGCCGGTGTGGGGGAAGAAGTGCACTCACTGCATGGCCTGCATCAATCAGTGTCCGAAAGACGCTATCGAGTACGGAAAAGGAACCGCGGGAAAACCCAGATACAAAGGCCCTGATTCGGCATTAAGGTGAGCATAATGACGTCCATTGAGTTCCTGACAGACAATTTCGTTATGATTTATGAGCTCGGAGGGCTTGTTATCCTTTTGTTTGTCGGTGCTCACATCTCGTTTGAGATGAAGAGGAGGACACTGATAGCCGTAGGTCTTTTGTTTGTCGAGCTCATTTTGTTCGTTGCAGAGAAGTATACACAGACTTTCCCGAAACTTAGTATTATGCGTCCGCTCCTGACCGCGGCTTTGTATTCTATATATCCGGTGATCATAATCGTGATGATGCTGCTTACAACGACAGGAATATCAAAGAAGTTTTTCGGCATCCTCATGATCCCTGAGATGATCTGTGTGCCGCTGTTCTTTACATCACATTGGACTCATATCGTATTTTATTTCCACGAATCAAATAACTATGCCGGAGGCCCGTTAAGCCACCTTCCGTATTTTCTTTTTGCATTCTATGTGTTCGTGTTCCTGATCCATAACTTCATATATCTCAAAAACGCGTCCAGAGTAAACCGCATGATCGCAGCGTATATCACGCTGGGACCGCTTATCGGCGCACTGCTGTTTATGCTCCTTCAGACAAATAAGGATTACAGCGCCATATTCACGTCGGGAATACTGCTTTATTTCACGTACATATACATACACATGGCCAAGATCGATTCTCTGACCGGTCTTTATAACCGCCAGTGTTACTATCAGGATATTGAAGAGAACTCCCGTTACATCAGCGGTGTCGTTTCCATCGACATGAACGATCTCAAGTATCTCAACGATACGTTTGGCCACAGTGCAGGGGACGAGGCGCTTAAAGCCGTTGCGAAGATAATGAAGGAGAACTGCGGCCGCAATGGCACAGTATACAGGGTAGGCGGTGATGAGTTCATGATCTTCTATGTGGGCGTTGATGAAGGACAGATCAAAAAAGCGATAGAAACCATGAGAGCGGAAACCGGCAAGACCGAATATGTGCTCGCATTCGGATATTGCATGGTCTCAGGAGGACAGAAGATAACGGAGGCCATCAGGATCTCAGACCAGCTTATGTATGCAAACAAGGCTGAACTCAAGAAGATCAGGAACCTGAATGCGGCAATCAGGCCGTAAACTTTGTTATTTCGCCAAGAGTGCCTTTGTTTGAGGCTTATTATTTATCAGACTGCCGACTAAATAATCAGTTGCTATAATGCCTTGCTAATATATAATACTTACGTCATTTTGAGAGAGGCATGTCATGATTTATTTCGATAACAGCGCTACAACCTTTGTTTCCGAAGCTGTAAGGGCGAAGATCCTTGAACTTACTAATGATGCGGTATCTGCTAATCCGGGATCGCTTCATAAGCTTGGAACGAAAGCCGCAGAAGTCTATGAAGGCATTAGGAGAGAGACAGCTTCACTCTTAGGTGCTAAGAGCGAAGAGATATTCTTTACTTCATGCGCTACTGAGAGCGCGAATACCGCGATCAAGGGCTACATGAGCCGCAACAAGAGGGCAGGGAACGCCGTTATCTCAACGAGGACTGAACACAAAGCCACGTTGGAATGCCTTGAATATCTTTCGAAGCTCGGTTACGAGATCAGATACGTAAAGGTCGGTTCGGACGGAAAACCCGTGAACGAAAGCCTTGAGGAAGAATTAAAGAAGGGCGGGGTCGCTCTCGCATGCTTTACGCTGGTCAATAACGAGACGGGTTCCATCCTGCCTTTTGAAACCATTGCAAAGACGATAAAGACTTTATCGCCTTCAACGGCCATATATCTCGACTGCGTTCAGGCACTCGGAAAGATGCCCATCAAGCTTGCCGCATTGGGCGCTGATATGTGTTCGTTCTCAGGACATAAGATCCATTCAGTAAAGGGCAACGGTGTTCTGTATGTTAAGAACGGCGTAAGGATCGATCCTCTGATCATCGGAGGAGGACAGCAGGACGGAATGCGCTCAGGAACGCAGAGCCCGGTGCTCGCAGGAGCTTTCCTCGCAGCGCTGAAAGAGGTTTCTGAAGGCATTGACGAAGCGCGTGCAAAGGCATCTGAGATAAATGCATATCTGCGTAAGGAACTCTCTGCAAGGGATGCAATGATCCTTTCTCCCGATGATGCGCTTCCTTATGTGCTCAACGTTTCTTTCAAAGGTTTTGAATCCGAGACGATGCTTCATTGCCTCGAGATCTACGATATATACGTATCAACTGTTTCCGCATGTTCTTCCAAGGCGAAGAAGGTGTCATACGTGCTGCTCGAGTCAGGCGTTGACAGAAAAGTGGCTGCAAATGCCGTAAGGCTTTCGTTCTCGCGTTATAATACGATGGAAGAAGCGGTGGAATTCGTTAAACGCGTTGATGAGATATACGATCAATTTCTGGTGAAGTGAGGAAAGAGTAATGGGAAACGTCCTTTTGGCGAGAATGGGTGAGATTACCCTCAAAGGGCTTAACAGAGGTTCATTTGAGATACAGCTCAAGAGCAATCTCAAGTACAGGCTTAAGAAATTCGGTCATCTGAAGATATATCAGAGCCAGAGCAGGATCTGGATCGAACCCAAGGAAGAGGACAATCCGAACTTCCAGAGCATGGAAGCTGCACAGGATATCATGAAGGCCGTCTGCCAGGTTTTCGGCATTGTTTCCGTAAGCCTTGCAAGAAAGTTCGAGGGTGACTTTGAATCGATCAAGGAAAACTCTGTTGAATGCATAAAAGAGCTCCTTGCACAGAATCCCGACTATGTAACTTTCAAAGTCGAGAGCAAGCGCGGAAACAAGACTTTCCCGCTGACTTCACCCGAGATCTGCGATGAACTCGGTGGCTATATCCTCGATACGTTCCCGCAGCTTAAGGTTAAGGTAAAGAACCCCGATTTCATCCTTAACGTAGAGATCCGTGAAAACAACTACATCTATTCCGGCAAGATGATGGCCCACAGAGGCCTTCCCGTCGGCTCATGCGCAAAGGGTATGCTCCTTTTGTCAGGCGGTATCGACAGCCCTGTCGCAGGCTTCATGATGGCTTCGCGCGGAATGCCGCTTGATGCCGTATATTTCCATTCGTATCCTTATACGAGCGACCTTGCCAAGCAGAAGGTTATTGATCTTGCAAAGATCGTATCCGGATACTCCGGACGCATGACGCTTCATGTCGTAAACTTCACGCAGATCCAGCTCGATCTTTACAAGAATTCACCTCAGGACATGCTTACTGTCACGATGCGCCGCGTAATGCTCAAGATAGCTGAGCGCCTCGCTGAGAAGAACGACTGCAAGTGCCTCATCACCGGCGAGAGCTTGGGTCAGGTCGCATCCCAGACCATGGAAGCCATAGCTGCCACGAACGAAGTGGTTAAGATGCCTATCTTAAGACCCTTGATAGGTCTTGATAAGCAGGCTACATGCGATATCTCAAGGAGGATCGGTGCTTTTGAGACATCCATCCTTCCTTATGAGGACTGCTGCACGGTCTTCGTTGCAAAGCACCCCAAGACACATCCTCATCCCGAAGATATAATCGAGGCTGAAAAGAACATCGACATCGACGAGATGGTTGAGGCCGGTGTTGCGGGAACAGAAGACATAGAGATCAATCCGTTCTGATATGAAGATAGGCAAACTGACAGACGAACAGCTACAGTCGCTGGTGTTGAGCAGACTTCCGGCGCTTTCCGCAAACACGCTTTCAGGAGCGGGAATAGGAGCTGACTGCGCATGGATCAGGACAGGAGAGGACCTTATGGTAACTTCGTCTGACCCCATAACAGCAGGCGGTGCTGAGTCAGGAACACTTGCGATCCACGTATCCTGTAATGATATTGCAGCCTGCGGAGTAAAGCCCGCAGGAATACTCATAGTTATAATCGCTCCGCCTTCGGTTACCGAAGAAGACTTAAGGAATACTGTCGATCAGGCGAGCCGCGAAGCACAGGCTTTAGGCGTTGATATCGTCGGAGGGCATACCGAGGTTTCAGACGCCGTCAATAAGATGATCGTCGTTTCAACGGCTTTCGGACTTGTCAGGAAGGGCGGATGCGTTCCTCTCGGCAAGGCAATGCCGGGTGACAGCCTGATAATGACGAAGACTGCAGGCATCGAAGGCAGCTTCATAGCGGCAAATGAACACAGGGATAAGCTCGCCGGCAAGGTGAGCGATGCCTGCATCGAAGAAGCACTGTCTTATAAAAAACTCATTTCAGTTGTCAGGGAAGGCGCGGCCTGCGGATCGCTGATAGCAAGATCTGTAAAATACAGAGAGGATGGTTTTGCTTTGAGCGCGGTAAATCTCATGCACGACGTAACCGAGGGAGGTGTATTCGGAGCTGCGTTTGAGATGGCCGATTTCTCCAAGACCGGTGTCGTTTTGGACAAGAGAAAGGTGCCTTTTACGATAGCAACATCTGATATATGTTCCGCTTTGGGTCTCGATCCGTTCAGACTCATCTCATCTGGTTCGCTCATGATAGCCACTCCGGAACCGGACAGAGTTATCGAAACCCTTGATAAACAAGGGGTATCGGCGACTGTCATCGGAAGATTCACGGACATATCCGAGGGCGTTTTTTACATCGAAAACGACGGATCTTATGTCAAATTGTCACCTCCGGGGGCTGATGAGATATATAGTATTTGATAATCTGTCGAAATTTGCGAAACGCTGTTTTGTTTTTCGAGCTTTAATAATATAATTTGACAAATTGCTTAAGAGGAAACGGAAAACCCGTCCTTGAAAAGCATTTGTCTAAGCCTATTTCTTAAAGCCAGAAATATTAGAAGGCTGTACGGTTACTGTCAGAACCGTGCAGCCTTTAGATTTTTCAGGACACATATCAATATTCAAGTTTACTAATTATATAAATTAATATAAAATACCCTCGTTAGATTTTTAAAATCCCAAGGAGGATGTTTATATGTACGATCACATCAAGTTTGAGGATCCTGAAGTTTACTCCGCAATTATGCAAGAGATCGGCCGCCAGCGCGACAAGATCGAGCTGATCGCTTCCGAGAATACAGTATCCGAGGCAGTTCTTGAGGCAGCAGGTTCACCGCTTACCAACAAGTATGCTGAGGGTTATCCGGGAAAGCGTTATTACGGCGGATGCGAGTATGTCGACATCGTTGAGCAGCTCGCTATCGACAGGGCAAAGCAGCTTTTCGGAGCAGAGCATGTAAACGTCCAGCCCCATTCAGGCGCTCAGGCTAACACAGCCGTTTATTTTGCTATCCTCGAACCGGGCGATAAGATCTTAGGTCTCGACCTTTCACACGGCGGACACCTTACACACGGCATGAAGCTCAATGTTTCAGGAAGAACATATGAGTCAGAGTTCTATCAGGTCGATCCCGAGACTCAGACACTCAACTATGAGACGATCCGCCAGAAGGCTCTCGAAGTAAAGCCTAAGGTTATTGTTGCAGGTGCTTCCGCATATCCGAGGATCATCGATTTCAAGAAGTTCAGAGAGATCGCTGACGAAGTTGGCGCATACCTCTTCGTAGACATGGCTCATATCGCAGGCCTTGTTGCAGCAGGACTTCACCCGAATCCGGTTCCGTACGCTGATTTCGTTACAACCACCACACACAAGACTCTGAGAGGACCCCGTGGCGGTATCATCATGTGCAAAGAGGAATATGCAAAGAAGATCAATTCCGCAGTATTCCCCGGACAGCAGGGCGGCCCTCTGATGCACATCATCGCTGCCAAGGCTGTTGCATTCAAGGAAGCTCTTTCACCTGAGTTCAGACAGTATGCAGCTCAGATCATCAGCAATGCAAAGGTCATGAGCGAGCAGCTCCTCTCCAGAGGCGTTAACCTCGTATCCGGCGGTACAGACAACCACCTCATGCTGATCGACCTCAGAGGCACAGGCGTTACAGGTAAGGAGCTCCAGGAGAGACTCGATGACTGCAACATCACAGCAAACAAGAACACCATTCCTTTCGATCCCGAGAAGCCTATGGTTACATCCGGCGTCCGTATCGGTACACCTGCCGTTACTGCAAGAGGCTTCAAGGAAGAGGACTGCAAGGTTGTTGCTGACTGCATCGCTGACTGCATCTTCGATTACGAGAACAAGAAGGCAGACGTTATCGCAAGAGTCAAGACTCTTACAGATAAGTATCCCATCTATCCTGACATCAAGTAAGGGAATTAAGTTTTGGCTGACTTAAGCAAAGGGAAAACAGAGCCCCTCGCTTTCAGGATGTCTCCCCGTACACTCGATGAGTATGCGGGACAGGAACACATAATAGGCAAGGGCAAAATGCTCAGAAGAATGATCGAGGCAGACCGTCTGTCCTCGATTATCCTTTTTGGGCCTCCCGGCGTGGGAAAAACTGCGCTTGCCAGGGTTATCGCGAACACCACGGAATCTCGCTTTGAACGGCTTAATGCCGTTACTGCCGGCGTTTCTGACATCAAGAAGGTTACCGAGGATGCGAGAAACCCGATAATCTCAGAGGGCAGGAAGACTGTCCTGTTCATCGATGAGATCCACCGATTCAATAAACTCCAGCAGGATGCGCTGCTTCCGTTCGTCGAGGACGGAACAGTCATACTGATCGGAGCAACAACCGAGAATCCCTATTTCGAGGTCAACAAGGCTCTCGTTTCGCGTTCAACGGTCCTTCAGCTCAAGCCCCTTGAGCCAAAAGACATCGCGAAGGTCTTGAGGACCGCGATAGAAGACAAAGAACGCGGTTTCGGCAACATCGAGATCAGGTGTGAAGAGAGCGTTCTGCTCAAGATAGCCGAGACGTCCAACGGAGACGCCCGTTCCGCGCTCAATGCTTTTGAGCTCGCTGTTGTAACCACTCCGCCTTCATCTGACGGTGCCGTTGTGATAACGGACGAAGTCATGAAGGAATGTATGCAGAACAGGGCTGTCATCTTCGATAAGGACGGCGAATACCATTACGACAACATAAGTGCCATGATCAAGTCCATGAGAGGCTCTGATCCCGATGCGGCGATCCTTTATCTCGCAAGGGCTCTCAAGGCAGGAGAGGACATAGAATTTCTTGCCAGAAGGATAATGATATGCGCGGCTGAGGATGTCGGAATGGCTAATCCTAACGCACTGTTGATAGCTACTGCCGCTTATGACTGCGCCAAGGCTGTCGGAATGCCTGAGGCAAGGATCCCGCTTGCCGAGGCATGCGTCGCGGTTGCAACATCACCCAAGTCAAATGCCGCTTATCTCGCCATTGATAAGGCTTTGTCCGATGTCGGGAACACCGATACGGGAGTTGTTCCGATGCATCTTCGAAATGCCCCCGCAAAGGGCATGCAGGATCTCGGATATTCGGTCGGATACAAGTATCCGCATGATTTCCCGGGACACATTACAAAACAGCAGTACATGACCGACAAAACGCTCGGAAAGACTTACTATGAGCCTACCGATATCGGTTATGAGGCAAAGGTCAGACAGTATCTGGACTATGTAAAGAAAATGACGGAAGGGGAATCTGATTCGTGAGATTCGTTATTCAGCGCGTTGCTTCAGCCAAAGTCGATATCGACGGACAGACTAAGGGCAGCATAGGCCAGGGACTTATGGTGCTGATAGGCATAGGCAAGGGCGATGATGAGGCCATTGCCGACAAGCTGATCTCCAAGATGATCGGCCTTCGCATTTTTGCCGACAGTGAAGGAAAGACCAATCTCGATCTGTCACAGGTCGGAGGCGGATTGCTGCTGGTATCGCAGTTCACGCTCTATGCGGACTGCAAAAAGGGCCACAGACCCGGATTTACGGATGCCTGTGAACCCAAAAGGGCGGAAGAGCTTTACGGCTACATAGTCAGAAAGTGCTCAGAGTCAGTAAAACAGGTCGGTTGCGGGGAATTCGGAGCTGACATGCAGGTCAGTCTCACAAACGACGGTCCGTTCACGATAATCCTTGATTCAGAGCGTCTGTGACAGCATTTTCACGCACTTGAAATATAAGTAATGCATAACTTTGGTAAAATTACTTATTATGTAATAAAATATAGGTCAGACTGTCTTTGGCAGTCTTTCCGAAACACAAAAAGGGAGTTCTAAATGGCGAATTCTAAAAATACTTACGGCGGTGGAGATTCAAGGGAGATCTTGAGCTGCTCATTCTGCGGAAAGTCCGAATATGAAGTTCCGAGACTCTTCTCGGGCGTCAACTGCTATATCTGCATTGACTGTATCAGAACGGCATACGGTATCATTGCCGAAGAGGAGAAGGTCAACAAGAAGCGCAAGATGCGCTCCATCAAGCCCAAGAAGCTTGTTACGCCTCATCAGATCAAGGACATGCTTGACCAGTATGTCGTAGGTCAGGATGACGCAAAGGTTGCGCTCTCTGTTGCAGTCTATAACCACTACAAGAGAGTCTATACTGATCTTCCTTCCGATGAGACCGAGCTCCAGAAGAGTAACATTCTCCTGCTCGGACCTACCGGTTCCGGTAAGACGCTCCTTGCACAGACACTTGCAAGGATCCTCAACGTACCTTTCGCGGTAGCTGATGCCACCAGCCTTACACAGGCAGGTTACGTCGGTGAAGACGTTGAGAACATCCTTTTGAAGCTTATTATCGCGGCTGATTACGATATCGAGCGTGCCCAGATCGGCATAGTTTATATCGATGAGGTCGACAAGATCACCAAGAAGTCAGAAAACGTATCCATAACACGTGACGTCAGCGGCGAAGGCGTTCAGCAGGCGCTCCTCAAGATACTTGAGAGCACCATTGCCAACGTTCCTCCCAAGGGCGGCAGAAAGCACCCGAACGAGGAGTGCATCAAGATCGATACGACGAATATCCTTTTCATCTGCGGCGGCGCGTTTGACGGCCTTGATGACATCATCGCAAACCGTGTAGAGCAGAAGCAGTTCGGTTTCGGTGCGGACGTTCAGTCACGCCGTGACATGAACAGCGGAATCTACTATCACGAAGTTAAACCGGATGACCTCATGAAGTTCGGTCTCATCCCTGAATTTATCGGACGTATTCCGGTTACGGTAGCTCTCGACAGGCTTGATTCAGATGCTCTCGTAAAAGTTCTCACAGAACCTAAGAACGCTATCATCAAGCAGTATCAGAAGATCCTCAAGATGGACGACGTCGATCTCAAGTTCGAGGAAGACGCGATCCGCGCTATCGCTGATAAGGCTGTGGAACAGAATACCGGTGCAAGAGGACTCCGCGCCATCATCGAAGAGACGATGAGACAGGTTATGTTCGACGTACCGTCCGAGCATGACATCAGGGAGTGCATCATTAAGAAGGAATGCATCACCGAGGGCAAGCAGCCGATCCTGATATACAAGAACGGATCCAGCGAGAAGCCCGCAGGAACAGGTGAGGGTAATACGGCACTCGGCGTAAGCTGATAACTTAAGGAACAATTACTACAGAGGGGAGAATAACAATGGCAGAATCTTATAATCTTTGTCTCGATATCGGCGGCACCAAGGTTCTCGGCGCGATCTTCAATTCCAAGCGTGAAATAGTCTACCGCATGAAGAAGAAGACCAAGTCCGGCGGTGATTCTTCACAGAACATCGAAGACCTCATCATCAGCGTTGTTAAAGACCTTCTCGACGGTTCAGGTATCAAGAAGAGCCAGATCCATGCGATCGCCGCAGGCGCTCCGGGCGTTATCAACCAGGACAGCGGCATCGTTCTTTTCTCACCCAATCTTCCCTGGAAGAACTATAACATCAGGAAGCCCATTGAAGACGAGTTCGGCGTTCCTTTCTATATCGGAAACGATGTTAACGTCGGCGTTCTGGGCGAATACAAGTTCGGCGCAGCCAAGGGCTACGACAATGTCGTTGGACTTTTCGTAGGAACCGGCATGGGCGGCGGACTTATCCTCAACGGTGAGCTTTACACAGGCAACAAGTTCAAGGCTGCAGAGTACGGTCACATGATCCTCGATCCAGAGGGACCTCTGTGCAACTGCGGACAGAGAGGATGCCTTGAGGCATTTTCCAGCAAGCAAGGCATGAGCGCTTATATCAGACAGCAGGTAGCAAGAGGCAGAAAGTCTGCAATGGCAGAAGCAGTACAGGACGGCGTTTTCAAGTCCAAGCTCCTTAAGGCTGCTCTTAACAGCAATGATCCCGTTGCTACCGAAGCAGTCAACCGCGCATGCCACTATCTGGCTATCGCATCAGGCAACCTGGTCAATACTTTCAGCCCTGAGATCGTCGTGTACGGCGGCGGTGTAATCGAAGCGGTAGGCGATGTCTTCCTGCAGAAGATCCTTTCTGAAGTCGACAGATACTGCATGCCTTCCATCAGGGAGACCGTAGTTTTCAAGAAGGCTGCGCTGGGTGATGATTCCATCCTTTACGGCGCGCTTTCAATGATAAAGAAGTAATCAATATCGAAAAGAGGAATATATTTAGATGGCAAGAATTGACGGCATAAGCAAGACCTTCAATCCGAATGAGGAGGAGCCCAAGCTTTACAAGAACTGGACAGAAAAAGGCTATTTCAAGCCTTCAGAAGACAAATCCAAGAAGAAGTTTTCTATCGTAATGCCCCCTCCGAACATCACGGGTCAGCTTCACATGGGCCATGCCCTTGATAACACTCTTCAGGACATCCTGACGAGATATAAGAGAATGGCAGGTTATGCTGCACTCTGGCTTCCCGGTACAGACCACGCATCCATCGCTACCGAAGCAAGGATCGTTGCGGAGATGCGCAAGGAAGGACTCTTTAAGGAAGATCTCGGCAGAGAAAAGTTCCTTGAGCGTGCTTGGGATTGGAAAAAGCAGTACGGTGGACGTATCGTCGAGCAGCTCAAGAAGATGGGTTCTTCATGCGACTGGTCAAGAGAGCGCTTCACGATGGATGAAGGATGCTCTGACGCTGTTAAGGAAGTATTCGTAAAGTACTACAACCAGGGCCTCATCTACAGGGGCGAGCGCATCATCAACTGGTGTCCTCACTGCCTTACTTCGATCTCAAATGCTGAGGTTGAGTATGAAGAGCAGCCCGGTCATTTCTGGCATATCAGATATCCTTTCGAGGACGGTTCCGGATACATCAATCTCGCAACAACGAGACCTGAGACTCTCTTAGGCGATACAGCAGTTGCCGTTAACCCCAAGGATGAGCGTTATAAGGACGCCGTCGGCAAGATGCTCGTTCTGCCTCTCGTTGGACGTAAGATCCCTGTAGTCGCAGACGACTATGTTGATATCGAATTCGGTACCGGTGCGGTTAAGATCACTCCCGGTCACGATCCCAACGACTTCGAAGTCGGTCTCAGACATAATCTTGAGGTCATCACTGTTCTTACAGAAGATGCCAAGATCACTGAGGATTATCCGAAGTATGCCGGCATGGACAGATACGAGGCAAGAGAAGCCATCGTTAAGGATCTTCAGGAGGGCGGATTCCTCATTGAGATCGAAGACTATACACACAACGTCGGTACATGCTACCGCTGCGGCACGACCATCGAGCCGAGGGTATCACTCCAGTGGTTCGTTAAGATGGAGACTCTTGCTAAGCCTGCCATCGAGTCAGTAAGAGACGGACGCACAAGATTCGTTCCTGAGAGATTCTCCAAGAACTACTACAACTGGATGGAGGATATCCGCGACTGGTGCATCTCCAGACAGCTTTGGTGGGGTCACAGGATCCCTGCGTTCTACTGCGATGACTGCGGTGAGATCGTTGTCACCAAGGAATCTTCTGCAGTCTGCCCTAAGTGCGGCAAGGCAATGCGTCAGGATCCCGATACTCTTGATACGTGGTTCTCATCAGCACTCTGGCCGTTCTCAACACTCGGCTGGCCTGAGAAGACTGAAGATCTTGAGCGTTTCTATCCTACGGATACACTCGTTACAGGTTACGACATCATCACATTCTGGGTTTCCAGGATGATGGTTGCAGGCATGGCTCACATGGATCAGGTTCCTTTCAAGGATGTCCTTATCCACGGTCTCGTAAGAGACTCCCAGGGCCGTAAGATGAGTAAGTCTTT
>JAEEGJ010007345.1_pt1 | contig 31724 bp, 30 predicted proteins | sample 8958761 | NCBI WGS metagenome assembly JAEEGJ01 (sample SAMN16246546, study PRJNA631951) | gut metagenome | biome: gut microbiome; feature: rumen; material: RS-attached | host: Bos | place: Iran: Karaj | collected 2018-10
GTCCGCGTGACGAGGTAGGCGGTCTGGTAGCCGCCCCAGCTCTGGCCCTGGATGGCCATCTTGTCCTTGTCGATGTAGGAGAACTGGCGGCACATCGCCTCCGCACCCGCGCAGATGCAGTTGTAGGCGCTCTCGCCCGGATGGCCGTCCTGATAGACGATGTCCGGGATGAACACCACGTAGCCGCGGCTCACATAGAAGGGAATGTTGACCGTGGAGCGGCTCGGCGCCGGGGCGCGGTAGTCATACAGCGTCTCCGAATACTTCTCATAGAAATAGATCATCATCGGGTACTTGCCCGACTTGTCCAGGCCGTCCGGGGTGAAGAGCAGGCCGTCCAGCGGCGTGCCGTCGTAGGCGTTCCAGTGGACCAGCTGCGCCTCGCCCCAGCGGTACTGCGCCTGCTGGGGATTGATCGCGGTGAACTTCGTCTCCGAAGCCCAGTCGTCCCGCGTCAGGTAGAGGTCGTACGGGTGGCGGAAATCCCCCTTGAGGAAGGCGATTGCGTCGGCGTCCGCCGCTTTCGTCACGGAAGTATAGCTCTTCTCCGCCAGGAAGCCCTGCGGCTCGCCGCCTTTGGCGACGTCCACGCGGGCGTAACCGTTGCGCTTGTCCTTCTCATTGAAGGCGGACAGCCAGATCAGGCCCTTGGTCGGGTAGGTCTGGATGTCCCGGTACAGGTAGGGGTTGTTGCGCGTGCCCCAGAGCTGCGGACGGTACTGCACCGCGTCGCGCCGTCCGGCGCCGCGGGTCAGGCACTCGGCCTTCTTGCCGTCGGGCTGGAATTTCCAGACGTCGTAGCGGTCGGTGATCAGCAGGGCTTCGTCTTCGCCTACCCAGGAGGGGTTGCCGATGGGCGTGTAGCCGGGTATCGGGTGGTCGTCCTCCTCGTCCCAGAAGGCCACGCCCGTGGCGCCGGTCAGGTTGACAAGGGCGTCCGTGGCGAGGTTCCAGCTGTACCAGTTGCCGTCCTGCGGATCGAACCAGGCGATATATTTGCCGTACGGCGACGGGCTGGAGTAGCCGGCGGCGCCTTGGCGCAGCAGCCGGCGGCTACCGTCGCGCAGGCTCACCAGCGAGATGTCGGCGCGGCTTTCGGCCGCCCAGTAATTATCCACCACATAGGCGTCCGTGTCCGAAGAGAGGGCGTAGTCGCCTTCCGCGCCGCGAAAGAAGCTGATGCGGTCGGAGGCGTTCTTCGACAGGACCAGCAGCTGCCCGGGACGGTCCAGGTTGACCACGGCGGTGCGCTGGTCGCGGCCACGGGCGACCTTGTCCATCGGGGGCACGGTGTGCTTGTCCCACACCCAGATGTCCAGCTGCGCGGACTCGAAATCATAGACGGTCGTGTCCTTCGCCGGGAAGTATTCCTGCAGCTTGAGCACCACGCGGGAGGAAAGGTTGGAGAAGGCGGGTCCGCTGTCCTTGCCCACGACCCAGCCTTCCGGCAGGTCGGCGCAGTCGGCGGCGAGCAGCTCGCAGGTGCGCCATTCCGTGACGGCCGGAGTGCGGCGCGTGGCCTTCTGGAGGGTCGTCTCCTGCGCGAGCAGGACGGCGTGGCGCGGCGTGCCGTCTTCTTTCTCCTTGTCGTCCGTGGCGGTGAAGACGATCTTGTCGCCGGTGGCGTTGAAGACCACGTTGGCGTACTCCTCACGACCCGAGGAGAGGGTGTCGATGCGCTCCTTCGGGAGGTCATACAGCACCACGGCGCTGAAGGACAGGGAGTCCTTCTCCTCCTTGGCGTTGATCACCACCAGGCGGTCGCCGGAGGGGGAAACCGCGAAATCGGAGACATATTTGAGCGTGTCCGTGAGGCCCGTCGTGGCCTTGATGACGAGCAGGTCCTGGGTCTTGCGGTCCTTGGCCGCCTGGGCGGCGAACAGGTACGGCGCCGCCTCGTAACCCATCTTGGCGGTGCCGGAGGCGCCGGCCATTTCCCAGGTGAGATCGCCGAGGTCGATGCGCGCGAGACTGTCCTTGGGTTGCTCGTCCGGCTTCTTCTTGTCGATCTTGGCCTGGCGCGTGTCCGCGAACGGCGCCTTCACCGTGAAGTAGCCCAGCGCCACGTCCTGCGCCCAGCGGAGCCCGGTGCCGCGCGGCACGGAGATCTCTGCGCCGTTGCCCAGGTCCCGGATATACAGGGTCCCGTCGCCTTCCTGCGGCCGGATCTCATAGCTGAGCAGCCGCCCGTCGGGCGAAAGCTGGACGGCGGTGACGGACTGCCAGCCGTCGTACACGTCGTGGTCCAGGGGCTTGACCTGGGCCTGGAGAGCGGCGCCGCAGACGAGCGCCAGCATCAGGAGGAAGCATCGTTTCATATGGCGAATGTACGAAAATATATGTAAATTTGTGGCAATTGGATATTAAATAACCTATGGAGGAAAGACTTAAGCAGCCTTACGAAGCCCCGACCGTCCTGGTTGTGGAGGTGAAGACAGAAGGTATCATCTGCGGCAGCATGAAGGATTACAAGTATTATGATTATGATGAGTAGGGGGGCCGGAAGATGAGAAATAACATTCTATTTGCAGCGATAGCGCTGCTCATCACCGCCACCGCGTGGGCGCAGGATCCGGCCAGCATCGGCAGCATCAGCTACAACAATACACTCGGCGCCTACGAAATCAATTGCGCCGACAATTTGCACGACCTTGCCGTGTATGTGAATGGCGCGGGCGATTATACCACCAGCGGCAGCGAGACCACTGCCCACAACTGCGAGGGGCTCACGTTCAAGATGACCGCCGACATCGATATTCCGCACACTACAGAGTGGAACGTTGCAAGCACAGAGACCAACTACACAGCAATCGGCACCTCCGATAATTGGTTCAGCGGCACATTCGACGGGCAGCACCACACCGTCAGCGGCATCCGCATATACTATATCGACACTAAAGTACTCCGTCTGGGTCTTTTCGGCGTCATTCGAGGCGGCAGTACCGTGCAAAATGTCAACATTTCGAGTATCCGCATCCGGGGGTACAATTCAATCGGCGCCGTCGTCGGTCTGGCCTGGCCAAATTCCACCGTTTCGGGTTGCAGCGTCACCGACGCCTTCATCGCCGGCGGGAATTCTTCTTATGGCTATTTGGGTGGTGTCGTAGGCTGCGCTTCGGGTGGAAGTGCGGGTCCCAGCGCGGTCTCCGACTGCCACGTTTCCGCGACCGTCACCATTCATGCTACGACAACCAGCAATCGTCACGGCGGCATTGCAGGAAGCGTCAGCGATGGCAGCATCACCGGTTGCACCAGCTCTGCCACGCTTACGATTGCCGATGCCGTCGGTGGATGCAAGTACTTCGGCGGCATCGTGGGTTACAGCGGGTCCTCCGCCATCCAGAACTGCCGGGCCGTGGGCGTCACCGTCCCCGCTACGACAGAAGACAGTTACGGAACGTCTGGTGCCATCATCGGGTCCATCCCAAATACCGGTTCCACTCCCCGGACAGACAACTATTATCTGAACTGCACCATAGCCGGCACGCCAAACGCGGTTCAAATCGGTATCGGACACAACGCAAGCAGCACCTCCGACCATACAAGCGGCACCCACAGTCTGCACTCCGCCACCCTTGAAAACGGTATGTTTGTTTCCGGAACCAATATAATCATCGGGTCCGACACTTATTATCCATCCGGTAAGACCATGACTCTGACCGGCGGCACCGGCTATACAGTAACGGTTGACGGTTCCAATCCTGTGACATACGTACAAGTTACTGAGACCTCCGGTGTCTATACCTTTACCATGCCATCAGGCAACATCACCGTGAGTGGAGCGCCCGACTATGCTGGCCTTTGGCACGCTGACAGTGACCACGACGGCAGCACCGAGGAAAAAGCCTACATCATTACAACGCCTGCCGGCCTCAATCTGCTTGCCAGCCTGGTCAACAATGGGAACACCTACAGCGGCACATATTTTAAACTGGGCGCCGATATCACGTACACCCACACCACCGACTGGGACGACGCCGGCAGCACCGAGAACAACTTTGTGCCAATCGGTAACGCCAGCGACGGCAACAATACGAAATTCAGCGGTATATTCAACGGGTGCGACCATACTGTAAGTGGTATCCGTATCTATTATCCAACCGACAGTAACCTTGGTCTTTTCGGCAGTATCCTTAGTGCGACGGTGAAGAACGTCTGGGTGACAGACGCCCGCATCACCGGTAAGAATAATATGGGTGGGATTGCTGGCACGAGCCAAAGTTCCGATGTTGAGAATTGCCATGTCTCCGCCACCGTAGCTCTTCATGCTAAAGTTGACGACTCTCAGTCTCATGGCGGTATAGTGGGGTTGAACTGGAAATACTCCAGTAGCGTGAACAACTCAAGAGTGCTCAACTGCACGAGTTCTGTCCGTCTTACCAAGACCGGCAATTTGTCCAATTGTGGCTTATGGGGAGGAATCGTGGGCAGCAACAATGGCGCCGGAGCGGTGGTCACGAACTGTTTTGCCACCGGAGTATTCGTTGATGACTGGGGGCTTGCCGGAGCCGTGGCAGGTTCGAATGAAGAAGTGTTTGGCAGCACCAGCGGTACGCTTAGCAATAACTACTACAATGAATGTGCAGTCACTGACCATACCAGCGGTATCGGTCTTGGAATCTCTGGTAATGCTCAAGACGTTACCGACAATGATGGAGCCCGGGGTGTCGGTAGGATTACCACAGACGGAAGTGTGATCATTACTGGCACGAAGCGCACAATCAGCAGCGTTGACTGGTATTTGGCCGGACAGAGCATAACGCTTGGACATGGGGCGGCCCCGATGGGTTACAGTTTTGGCGGGTACACCGTCACACGCGACGGAACCAATCCTGCGGAGACCGAAGACATCGCTGAAAACGCAGGGGTCTATACCTTCACGATGCCTACAAGAAATGTAACCGCAAGCCTGACCTGGACGGAGAATGCTTCACTGGACATAGCGGCTACCGCTGCAACTTTATTTGGAGAATCCAGTTTCGTAACGACCTTCTATCACGGGGTTTTGGATTATGAGCTTCCTTCGGGTTCCAGGGTTTATACCGCCAGCCTGGACGGCACCAACGTGGTGTTCCACCTCATCGGGGACGACGGCAGCGTGATTCCGCATGGGAATGCGGCCATCGTTGTCGCCGATGCAGACAACATCACGCTCACGAAGCTGGTATCCACGGCGGTGACGCCGTATGACGGAAACATCCTGCTGGGGTCCGACACGGACGTGACCGTGACGGCCGGCAAGGTAGCCGGCAAGACGCCCTATGTGCTGAACATTTCCGGCGGCGTCCTGGGCTTCTACAAGTTCACCGGCGATACCATCCCTGCCGGCAAGGCGTATTATCTTAAGAGTGAATAGCGTATGAAAAAGACTATATTACTGATAGCCGCCCTGCTGGGCGCAATGGTCTGGTCCGGATGCATGAAAGAAGAGCTTACTCCGCAGGAGGAAGCGCCCCAGGGCACGACCTGGACCGTCACGGTCCGGGCGGAGAAGGCCGACGGACCGCAGACCAAGGGCCTGGAGATCGGCGACGAGTTCGATGACACGTTACTGAAGTCCATCTGGAAAGCCGGCGAAGAGGTGAAGGTCTATCTGGACGGAGCCTGCATCGGCACGCTGACCGCCACGCCGGACGGGCTGGACGCCCACAAGGCCACGCTCTCCGGAGACATCACCACGACCGGCATCACGCCTAATGTGACCACGCTCACCCTGCTCACCCCGCGCGACACCTGGGACTACACCGGCCAGGCGGGAACGCTGCTGGATGTGGCTGGCTCTATCGAGAAAACGTATCACTACACCATGGCGTCCCCTGTGCTGGTGACGGGCGTTTCCGGCAACAACATCACCACGGAAGACGCCTCTTTCCTCAATCAGCAGAGCATCTATCGCCTCAGCTTCAAATACTCCTCGGATGTAATCAACGCCAAGTCCGTGACCATCTCCGGCGCCGCCGGCGAACTTGTTCAGAGCCAGAATGTGACTGGCACGACCGTGACCAAAGGGGACATCTCCGTCACCCTGGGCTCGGCTACCTCGGATCCGTTCTTCGTGGCGCTTCGCAACGGCAATGCGGCAGCCGAAGTATTTACTTTCAGGGTGGTGGACAATACCGGCGTCACTTACCGCGGCACCAAGACAATCCCTGCGGCGGCCAAGGGCAACGGTCAGTTCGTGAGCATGAAGAACACGACCTTGCCCCAGCGCCTGGACCTGGTCCTCAGCAGCACCACGGAAGTCACGACCGCGCTATAGCTCAGTCGTTGTTCAATTCTTTTACGTCCACCTCGTCACGCTTGCTCTCCCCGAGCAGCCACTCGGAGAAGTAGTCGGCCATGCGGTAGAAGAAGTATTCGTTCATATCGCCGAAGCCGTGGCGCTGCCCCGGCAGGATCAGCAGGTCGAAGCGCTTGTTGGCCTTGATCAGGGCGTTGACGACGCGGATGGTGTTCGCCGGGTTGACGTTGTTGTCGATGTCGCCGTGCACGAGCATCAGGTGGCCCTTGAGGTTGGCGGCGATCTCCGGATTGGTCTCGATGTGATAGACGAAGGTCGTGTCGCTCTGCTCGACCTTCTCCGTCACGCCGTGGTGCGTCTCGCTCCACCAGCGGTTGTAGATGCTGTTGTCGTGGTTGCCGGCGCAGGACACGGCGGCCTTGAAGAAGTCGGGATACTGGAGGATGGCCGCCGTGGACATAAAGCCGCCGCCGGAGTGGCCGTGGATGCCCACGCGCTCGATGTCGATGAAGTCATACCGTCCTGCAAGCTGCTGGATGGCGTATTTCTGGTCCTCCAGACCATAGTCCCGGAGGTTGCCGTAGCCGTAGTTGTGGTACCACTTGGAGCGGTTGGGATGGCCGCCGCGGTTGCCCACCGTGATCACGATGAAGCCCACCTGGGCGAGGCGGTCGGTGCGCACCATACCCTTGGACCAGGCGATGTTGTTGGCCTCCACCTGCGGACCGGGATAGACGTAGTCGATGATGGGATAGACCTTCGTGGAGTCGAAGTCGAAGGGCTTGTACATCGCGCCGTAGAGGTCCGTGACCCCGTCGGCGGCCTTGACCTTGAAGCGCTCCGGCATCTTGTAGCCGGCGGCGTACAGCAGGCTCAGGTCGGCCTTCTCGAGCAGGGTCCGCTTGCCGTCCCGGCCGATCAGCCACGCCTCCGGGGCATAGTCCACGCGGGAGCAGTCTCCCACGAGCCAGCGGCCGTCGTCGCTCGCCGTGGCCTCCACGTTCATATCGTCCATATCCAGTTGCTTGATGGGACCTCCGGACAGGGCCACGCGGTAGGTATGCATCTGGTAGGGATTCTCGTCCTTGTTGACGCCGCAGGCGGAGAAGAGCACGTAGCCCTCCTTCTCATTGACCGCGATCACGTCCTCGACGTGGTAGGCCCCTTCGGTGAGGTTGCGCACCAGGGTGCCGTCCGCATTGTAAAGATAGAGGTTGGCCCAGCCGTTGCGTTCGGACCACTGGAGGATCTGCCGTCCGCCGCCGATCAGGTGCAGCTGACGGTCTTCCACGTAGGTGTTCATCCGCTCGGTGAGGATGGTGCGGGTGGAGTCGGACGAGAGGTCCACGCGGCACACGTCCATCCGGTGGAGGTCGCGCGAACCGCGGGTCAGATAGAACCCGTCGTTGTCGCCCAGCCACACGCGCGAGCGGTATTTGTCATAGGTCTCGCGATGCTTGCGCGGGCGCGTGGAGAACGAGAGCTCCTGGTCCTTGAAAGCGACGGTCTGGTAGCGCTTGGACGTGCCGTCGGGCAGGGAGAAGACGTAGAGCTCCTCCTTGGGTCCCGGTTCGCCCGGCATCTGGTATTTGTAGGTCTCCAGGGTGGGACGCGGATTGCTCAGGGCGTTGATCACCCACAGGTCCTTGATCATCCGCATATCGTTCTTGATGATGGCGAAATGCTTGCTGTCCGGCGACCAGACGACGGCCGCCATCGAGCGGCGGGTCGTGTCTTCCTTCTCCGTGTCGCCCATATAATTGTCGCCGCTGTAGCCGTAGTTGCGGATGCCGTCGGTGGTGAGGCGGTGCTCCACGAGGGTGGAGTCCTTCTCGTCCTCGGCGGCTTTCGCGAGGTTCTCGCGGTCCATCCAGTAGAGGTTGTAATTCTTGGCGTACACGCCGGTCTCTCCGTCCGGGGAAACGCTCGCCCAGGCGGGATACTCCCGCTTCTCGGGCTTGAATTCCGTGAGCTCGCCGGTGGCGATCTCATACTGGAAATGGAATACCTTCTTGGTCATAGGCGGCTTCCGGGTGCCGCCGGGGGCATTCTCTCCCTTTTTCTGCGCCTCGCGCTCCTGGCGCTTCAGCGCCACGGTGTCGACCACCTCCTGCGTGCTCCGGATGTCGAACTGGAAGTATTTGTCGTCCTTGAGCTTGAGGTTCTCGATCGGCAGGTGCTGCGCGTCGAAGGGATCGCGGACCTTTTCCGTGATCTGCATCGCGAGCTTCTCCATATTGAAGGCCGGAGTCTTGCGTCCTGTCTCCGGATCCACGATCCAATACTCGGTCCCCGCCGGGGTCTTCCAGGAGTACCAGAACTTGTCCGAGTCGCGGAACCAGTTGGGCTGGAGCGAGGTGGAGAATACCATTTGCGAAATGCGTTTCGCGGAGAACTGCGACGCCAGGTCGTAATTGGGCTTGAAACTGCAGAGCAGCGCCATCAGAAGGAGGAGAGAAAACCGTTTCATGGGCGATTGAATGAAATTGGTGGATTAATGGAAGGGTAAAGATACGAAAAAAACTATCTTTGCGACAAAGAAATACATAGCTATGAAAAGAATTCTGACAATCATTGCCTCTTGTTTTGTTTTCTGCGGCCTCCTGTGCGCCCAGGAGAAGGTCAAGGAGGGCAAGACCCGCTACAATACAGTCTTCGACCTGCTCCGGGGAGAGCCCGGCGTGGTCGTCGGGACGGGCGGAGACAACGGCACCATGCCCCGGATCGTGATCCGCGGCATCGGCACCAACTCCGACCAGACCCAGCCGCTGTTCGTCGTGGACGGCATCATCACGGACAACGTGACCTACCTCCGGCCGGAGGACGTCTATTCCGTCGAAGTCCTCAAGGACGGCACCTCCTCCATCTACGGGATGCAGGGACAGAACGGTGTCATCATCTTCCGGACCAAGTCCGCCGTCGAGGCGGAAAAGCAGGCCGAAGCCGCCCGCAAGGCGGAGCGCAAGGCCGCCCGCGAAGCCAGGAAGCAGCGGTAGAGGGAAAATTTTACAAGCCTTTGGGAAGCATCCCGGGCGTGTCCTGGAGCAAAAAATAGTTATATTTGTTGCTAAGGACGCGTCCACATGAAAACTCGCTTATTTCTTTTTCTCCTGTTATGTACCCTGCTCGCCACGTCCTGTGGACGGGAGCGGAGGGATGCTCGCTACCGGGTCGTGATGTCATACCTCAGCGGCGTATGGTATCAGATGGCCGCCGAAGCCTTTGAACAGGAGACTTATGTCCATCAGGAAATAGACCTGGTGCTGAAGCCCGCCGCTTCGACGGAAGATCAACTCGCAGACCTTCAGTCCCTGAAGGCCGGCGATGCGGATCTGGTGATCGTCGTTGCGTTCGGAGATGCCTTCGCGCCTGCCGTGGAGCATCTGTACGACCAGGGGATCCCGGTGATTCTGTACGACCATATGGTCAAGACCGACAAATACACGGCGTTCGTGACCGTGGATAATTATCTGATCGGGCAGCAGATCGGAGATTATACCAAGCTCCAGCTCGGAGACGGGGGAAACATTATCCTGATCCGCGGCATCCCGTCCCTGGAAACCGACCAGAACCGGTATGAAGGATTCTACGCCTCCTTGAACGAAGAGAATGCCCGGCAGAAGTTCAAAGTGGTCGCGGAATGCGAGGGAAGGCAGAGTTCCCGCAGAACGAAGGAAGGGGTGCTGGACATCTTGAACAAGATGCCCCGGGGTCTCGAGGTGGACGCCGTCGTCGCGTTCAGCGACAATATGGCGGGCGCCGCCCGGACGGTGTTTGATTCGATCAATTTTCAGCGCCCGCTGCCCCTGTTCGTCGGGGTAAATGCGCTTTCGGGGCCGAACGGCGGCATCGAGATGGTGGACAAGGGCATCCTATCCGCCACGTTCTTCTATCCGTTCGGCGGACCGCAGCTTATGGAACTGGTCTTGAAAATCCTTCACGGGGAGCCCTTTGAACGGGAGGTGACGCTCAATACGACCTATGTGGACAAGGCCAACGTCAAGGTCGTCAAGCTTCAGCTCGAGCAGATCGAACAGCAGCGTGCGACCGTCGAAGCGCTGAACAGCATCCTGTCCGACAGCCTGGCCCGCTATGCCGACCAGAAGACCATAATCGTGCTGGGCACCACGGTGCTGGCCCTGATCGTGGTCATAGCCGGGATCCTGCTGGTTCTCTACCGGATGAGCGTCAAGTCCCAATGGCGTCTGAATGAACACAACCAGGCCCTCCGCTCGCTCACGCAGGAGCTGGAGGAAGCCAATCAGGCAAAACTCCAGTTCTTTACCAACATATCTCACGAATTCAAGACGCCGCTGTCGCTGATCCTGAATCCGTTGGACACCCTGCTGGAGGGAAAGGACCTTCCGGCGGAAGAGCGTGAGAGCCTGATGATGATGCAACGCAACGCCGGCCGCCTGCAGGCGCTGATCAATGAAATCCTGGATTTCCAGCAGTATGAAGCCGGCAAGATAAAGATCAATCCCGTGCCGGTCGACCTGGACGCCTTCCTGCAGGAGACCAACGGGCTGTTTTCGGACATCATCCGCACGAAACAGATCAAGTTCTCCTACGAAGCGGCGCCGGCCTCCTATAAGATGCTGCTCGACAAGGGTATGGTCGAGAAGATCTATTTCAACCTGCTCTCCAACGCCTTCAAATTCGTCAAGGAAGCCGGAGAGATCCGGATCCGGATGCGTCCGTCGCTGCAGGGGGGCAGGCGGATGGTGGAGGTGTCGGTGTTCAACAGCGATTCGTTCATTCCCGAGAGCGAGCTCACGGAGATCTTCCAGCGTTTCTACAAGATCGATTCCGTGGATTCCTCGTCCGGGACGGGCATCGGCCTGGCGCTGGCGGCAGCCCTCTCGGATGCGATGGAAGGAGATATCAAGGCGTCGAGCGAAGAAGGTATCGGCACCACGTTCACGTTCCGTCTGCCGTTCAAGAGCGCCGACCTTCCCTCCGACGACCCCGGCGTATCCGACACTTCGTCCTATGCCAGGATGAAGCTGTGGCAGGTCAGCCCGTCCGAGCTGGATTATTCTATGCTGGACGAGACGGACGACGATCTGCGCCCCCGGGTGCTGGTGATCGATGACAATGCCGATATGCGCCAGTATTTGAAGAGCGTGCTGAAAAAGGACTATTTCGTCTATCTGGCGGAAGACGGCAGGGAAGGTATCCAGCGTGCCACCCAGATCCTTCCCCGGGTCATCATTTGTGACATCATGATGCCGGGCATCGATGGCTACGGCGTCTGCAAGGCTTTGAAGGAAGACGCCCGCACCAGCGCGATTCCCATCATCCTCCTGTCAGCCTGTTCGATGGACGAACAGGTCGCCGAGGGCTTCGAGAGCGGAGCGGATGCCTATATCCGCAAGCCGTTCAGCGCCCAGGTGCTCAAGGTGCGGATCCATAAACTGATGGAAAAAGCGGACACGATCCGCAAGACCTCCGGCAACGACTGGCTGGTCGGCAATGACAAGACGATCAGCAGCACGCAGGAAGCCTTCCTTACCAAGATCAAAAAATACATTGAGGGGCATCTGACGGAGGAGATCAACATCCCGGACCTGATCAAGGACACCTGCGTGTCCAAGTCCAAGTTCTACCGGGATCTGCGCGAAATCACGGATTATTCCACGGTCGATATCATCAATCTCATCCGGATCCGTCGTGCGCTGAATCTGATCCTGTCCGGAGGACGCAATATTTCCGAAGCGGCGCTGGAGACGGGTTTCTCCTCCACCGCATATTTCTCACGCGTTTTCCTGAAATACTACAAGGAGACGCCGGGCAGCTGGGTCAAGCGGAACACGCGCCAATAGCGGATCAATGGAAAAGCATCCGGGCATAGAGCAAGTCGTTCCTTCTTGTTTGCTTTTTGCGTGGAGATCATTATATTAGCGATACATTATTACTTCGGGGAATGGGCATCACAAAATCAGACTCACAATATAAGGGTCCAGAGACAAAAGACCAGTATATCACGCCGGAAAGTGAGATACTGGAGATCTGCTTTGAGGGCGAAAAGATCTTGGTAGCTAGTGATGAGTACTACTATCAGGGTGCGCCCGATGATTAAAAAACCGAGATCTCTGCTTTAACGTAATATTTTAGAATATTCACTGGATTCATGCTGGCAGGGGCACTCCTTCTTGCTGCGTGTGGCGAGCTGCAGACCGAGGGCCCATCGGCAAGCCAGCGTCCCGTTGAGGTGGCGGAGGGGGCATGGTCGGGGCGATTACCGACGATGCATTAGTCTATTGGCTCGGACCAATAATCGGAGGCGGCAAGAATGCTGTTTTCTTCGGTCAAATTGACAACCTGCACTTTAGGAGTCTCGTAGGGCTGTTTGTTCTGAAGAATACCTTCCATTGCTATCTAATCTACCTATTAATCTGTTTGGGACCAAAAATAATAATACTCAGCGAAATATTCAACAGTAAAACCCGACCATAACGACATTCTGGTGCAGCGGAACGGGGGCGGGTTGAGGTCGCAGGTCCCGGAACCGGACTACTTAAAATGCCAAATGACAGCCAAAAGGCTGTCATTCGTCATTTGGAGCGGAAAACGGGGCTCGGACCCGCGACCTCAACCTTGGCAAGGTTGCGCTCTACCAACTGAGCTATTTCCGCAAAACCCTATTGCTTAGCGTTGGGACTGCAAAGATAGAGACATTTTTTGAAACACCAAATTTTTTTGCCAAAAAACAACCGGGAATGCGGATTGTCGCGTTCCCGGCTGTTATATAGCTTGTCGGTGTGTGTCTAGAGAAGGATCAGGAAACCGATGTTGAGCGAGAACATCGAGAGGTTGATGGCCGTGTCCTGCACCTTGGTGCTCAGGCCGAGCATATAGGAGATGCTGGGCTCGATGGCGACCTTGCTGGAAAGGAAGTAGGAGTAACCGGCATTCAGCTCCACGCCCAGGGTGTTGGCCTTCAGGTTGGAGTCGACTTCATCACTGACCTTGTTGTTGACAGAGGCCGTGCCGAGCGTCAGGTTGGCACCGGCATAGAGGCTGGGAATCACATAGTAGCGCGCACCGGCGAAAAGGTTGAGCGCGGTGATGCCGGAACCGTCATAGCTGCCGCCCTGGAAGCCGACGCCGCCCACGATGGCGAGGTCGTCGATGATGGCGTAGCCACCCGTGGCCTGCAGGCCGTAGCGGGAGAAGGACTCTTTCTGACCTTCGACACTGACAGTGACGGCGTTAAAGCTCAGGTTGGTCAGCGTAGGGCTGACAAAGAAGGACCCTGCGGGGAGAGTCTGGGCGGATGCGGCTGCTGCCAGCAGGCATCCGGCGAAGATGAGAAGGAATAATCTTTTCATTTGTCTAGCGATTTGTTCGTGAGCATAAAAGTACGGCTTTTCTTCAAATAATCAAAGAAATGACACGGAAAATCCGTATCTTTGGACATTGTATGAGAAAAATAGCCGTCCTCATTACTTTTTTTTCCCTGTCTGTCCTGCCTTCTTTCGGAGGCGGTCCCCTCTCCCTGGAGACCTGCCGGGAAGCGGCGCGCCGGGCCGGCCGGCTCGAAGAGCTGTACGCCCTGAACGAGTTTGACCAGGAGGCCGGAGCGGCTATGGAAGACTCCCCCTACCGTTTCTCGCTGCAGGCTTTCGGTATGGTCGATTATCTCTCCGAGACGCCCAATCCGGCCAGTATGACGGACTTCCCCTTCGTGCTGCACGCCATACCCCGGCTCCAGTACAATTCCGGCTTCCTGCTCTCCCAGCCCATCTACAGCGGCGGCCAGCGGAAGCTGAAAGCGGAGCGCAGCGACGTGGAACACGCGCTGGAGCGGCTGGAGATCGACCGCCAGGGGATCGAGCTGGACGGCGCCGTGGACGAGCTCTACCTGGGCATCCTGCTATCGCGTAAGCGCGACGAGATCCTCTCCCGGCAGCTGAGCGCCGTCCGGATCAAGCTTTCGGACGCCCGCGAGGCCTATGAAGCCGGAGTGACGTACAAGGACGCCCTCCTCTCGCTGGAGGCGCAGACGACCAGCCTCGAGGCCGAGCTGGCGGGCAGCGCCGCCCAGACGGAAGCTGCCATCGCGATGCTTTCCGCCCTCACGGGCCTGCCGGTGGATGAATCCACGGAATTGGAAATGCCGCTCGGGGAGGACCTCGGCACGGCGGTCTCCGACCCCGCGCTCTTGCGCCTGGACCTGGAGGAGCGGCGCATCGAGCTGGACAAGCAGCTCGCGCGCGCTTCCGCATTGCCTTCCCTCAAGGCCGTCGGCCTGCTGGGCTACGGCCGTCCGTCCCTGAACTTCTTCAACCGTATGCCCGACGTCTATTGGGGGGTGGGCCTGACCCTGATGATCCCGATCACCGACTGGCGGGACGTGAATCTGGGCCGCGACCGCCTGGACGCCGCCGCACGCAGGCTGCAGGTGCAGCGGGAGAATGTGGAACGGCAGAAACAGGTGGCCCTGCTGAAATACGACGGGGAGATCGCCCGCTACGCCCGCCTGCTGGACGCCAACGCCCGGACCGTGGCCAAATACGAAGAGCTCTGCGACGAGCTGGACAAGCTGTCCGCGCAGGGCGCCGCCCCCGTCTCCGACTACCTCACGGCGCTCGAGCAGCTCTCCGCCGCCCGGCTGGACGGCGAACTCTATTCCATCCTCAAGCTTCAACAACAACTTTTGCGCAAGCGTTACATTTCCCAGTTATGATCCGAAACCCCATTGTCCTGATCCTGCTTGGCTGCCTGGCGCTGCTGTCCGCCTGCGGCCGTTCCGGCAAGCCTGACGCCTATGGCATCGTCGATGCCCACAGCTGGCAGGTCGCCGCATCCGAGCCCGGCCAGATCATCGCCCTGCGGGTGGAGGAAGGGCGGAAGGTCGAGCAGGGAACCGTCGCGGTCCAGCTCGACACGGCGGCCCTGGCGCTGCAGCTGCGCGCCTTCGAGGCGCAGATCCGCGCCCTCCAGCCGACGCTGCCCGACGTGGGCCGGCAGATGGACGTGCTGCAGCGCCAGCGGACCTCGCTTCAGAACGAACGGGAGCGCATCGCCCCCCTCGTCACCTCCGGCGCCGCTTCCCGCAAGCAGCTGGACAACATAGACGACCAGCTCACCGTGCTGGACAGCCAGATCTCCGCGGCCCGCTCCAATCTCTCCCGGGAGACGGCGGCCGTGCTGGCCAACATTGAATCCCTGAAATCCCAGGCCGACATCGTGCGCGACCGCATCGCGCGCTGCTCCGTCTCCAACCCCGAATCGGGTACGGTGACGGCGCTGTACGTGCATCTGCACGAATTCGTGGATGCGGGTTATCCCATCTACAAACTGTCCGACCTGCAGCATATGTACGTGGACGCCTGGCTGGAAGGCAGGGACGTCGCCCGCATCGCCCTCGGGGATGCGGTGGAGGTGAAGGTGGACGCCGAGGGCGGCGCGCTGCGGACGGTTCCCGGCAGGATCTCCTATATCTCCGAAGAGGCGGAGTTCACTCCCAACAAGGTCCTGACCCGCGACACCCGCGCCGCGCTGGTATACCACGTGCGGATCGAGCTCGCCGAAGACGCCCTGCTCAAGGCGGGTATGCCCGCCGAGATATACCTCTCTTCCCACAAATGATTGCCGCCGAAGGCATACGCAAGCATTTCGGCTCCCATCAGGTACTCAAAGGCGTGTCCTTCCGGGTGGAAGACGGCCAGATCGTGGCGCTGATGGGCGCCAACGGCGCCGGCAAGTCCACCCTGTTCGACATCCTCGCCACGATCGATCCCGACTTCGAAGGGTCGGCGCAGGTGGGCGGCTTCGACGTACGCACCCGGAAGAAGGAAGCCCGTTCGCGCATCGGCTATGTCCCGGGGCGCTTTTCCCTGTACGGCGACCTCAGCGTGGCGGAGAACCTCGATTTCTTCGCCGGCGCATATGGCTGCCGGCCGGAGGACATCGAAGACTTGTCCCCCTATCTCTGGAAGAGCCTGGAGGATTTCTCGCATTTCCGGGCGGACACGCTCTCCGGCGGTATGAAGCAGAAGCTGGCGATCTGCTGCGCGCTGGTGCACAACCCGTCCGTGCTGCTGCTAGACGAGCCCACGGTGGGCGTGGATCCCGTGTCCCGCCACGATATGTGGAAGGAAATCGGCGCCCTGCGCGACAAGGGTGTGTCGGTGCTGGTGAGCACCCATTACCTGGATGAAGCGGGCCTGGCCGACAAGATCCTCTTCCTGCACGAGGGCGACACGCTGTTGTTCGACAGCCCGGAGCACATCATCCAGTCCTATAAGCACCGGCTCTACTCATTGCCCTGTACGCCCGCCGAGCTCCCGCAGTTCGAGGCGGCGCTCGCCGCGGAGCCCGGCGTGCTGGACTACTACCTCTGGGGCGAGAGCCTGCATTTCACGGCGGACGCCGCCTACACCGGCGCCCCCGTGTGCGGGTGTACGCCCACCCCGGTCGAACCAGGCATCGAGGACATCTTCATCGACACCCTGTCCAGCGGGAGGAATGGCCTATGAAACTGGTGGAAATCAGCCACGTGAGCAAGCGCTTCGGCAAATTCCTGGCCGTGGACGACGTGTCGCTGGACCTGTCCGGCGGTGAAATCCTCGGCCTGCTGGGCGCCAACGGCGCGGGCAAGACCACGCTGATCCGAATGATCTGCGACCTGATCCGCCCGGACGGCGGACAGATCTCGGTCACCGGCCGGCCGGGCTATATGTGCCAGACCTTCTCGCTGGTGGAGGAGCTTACCGTCCACGAGAACATCCGCTTCTACGCCACGCTCTACGGTCTCGACAAGAAGACCGTCGCGGAGCGGGAAGAGCGCATCGTGGCCTCGCTCGAGCTGGGCCCCTACCGCGACCGGCAGGTGAAGTTCCTGCCTTCGGGCTGGCGGCAGGCGCTCTCCTTCTCGATTGCGGTCATCGCGGACCCGCCCGTGCTGATCCTGGACGAGCCTACGAGCGGCCTGGACTCGCTCTCGCGCCGCCGGATGTGGAAAATGATCCACGCCAAGGCGGCGGAAGGCACGGGGGTCATCGTGACCACGCACTACCTTGACGAAGCATTTTATTGCAGCCGCCTGGCCATTATGAACGGCGGCCGCATCGTGGCGTGCGGCGCACCGGCGGAAGTGGCCGGCACGCAGGAAGAACTGTTGCAATTTTTCAGATGAGGGAGATGGAGGTCAGCAGTCGGCAAAGAATACGGTCCGTGGTCCGAAAGGAGTTCCGGCACATCTTCAGGGACAAGGTCAGCTGTCTGCTCCTGTTCCTGATGCCGGCCGTCATCCTGCTGCTTTTCGGCTACGCCCTGTCGTTTGACATACACCACCACAACATCAAGGTGTTCAATCCGGAACACCGCGTCGAGGGCGAGCGGCTCTTCACGCGCCTGGACGCCAATCCCAGGCTCCGGGTCGCCGGGCGGCTGGAAAGCCTGTCCGAAGTGGAGGGCGCCTTCGCCGGCAACAACACCCGGGCCGTCGTTGTTTACCGGACGGACGGGGTCGATCTCTTCCTGGACGGCACGAGCAGCCTGCTGGTCTCCAGTGTGGAAACGATGATAGGCTCCGTGCTGTCGGACTTCTATGCGGACGAACTGGGACGGCCCGGCCCGGACACGCGGGAGCCTGTCGTCCGGTATGTGTATAACCCTTCGTTGAAAAAGGAATATATGCCCGTCCCCGGCCTGGCGCTGATGATCTTCATGCTGATCTCTTCCGTCGTGCTGGGCACGAGTTTCAACAAGGAGAAGGCGCAGGGAAGCTACCGGATGCTCCGGATGACCCGGATGTCGAACGCGGAGCTGATCGCGGGCAAGTCGTTCCCCTATTTCCTGATTTCCCTGGTCCACGTGACCGTGGTCTATCTGGCCTGTCTGTATTTCGGCGTGCCGATCCAGGGGAGCCTTCCGCTCTTTTTCGGTCTCTGCATCCTGTATTCGGTCTGCTGTATGTCCCTGGGCCTGCTGATCTCGGCCTGGTTCGACCGGCCGCTGGACGTGCTCATCCTGTGCTGGATCGTGCTGTTCATTCCGAACGTGTTCCTATCGGGTTTCGTATTCCCGATCAGCTCGATGGACGAAGGGGTGCGCGCGGTCGTGGAGTTCCTGCCCGGCACGGCATTCATCACCGCTTTCCGCAATATCGCCTACAAGGGGACCGGCCTGCCGGAAAACAGCCCCTACCTGCTCATCCTCACGGGTGAGACCGCCCTGGCTTTCGCGCTTTCCCTGTTCGGCTTCAAACGCAAGGTTCCCAGATGAGGTGGCGGCTGATCATACAGATCCTGGTCAAGGAATTCCTCCAGCTGGTGCGCTCGCCGGCGCTGGTCTTCCTTATGGTCGCCTGCCCGGTCATCGTGGTGGGCGTCGTGCCGCTCGGCCTGTCCAACAAGACGCGCCTTCGGGTGGAGGTGGTGGATGAATCCTTCTCCAGCCGGGGTCTGGAAGCGGTGAAATGCCTGTCGGGCTCTCCCCAGATCGCCCAAGTGCGCCAGTCCGCCTCGCTGCAGGCCTCGGAGCGGCGGATGGACCTGGGCGAGATCGACGGGATCGTGGTGGTGTCAGGCGACGGGGGCGGGTACCGGATCCTTGCAGACGCCTCCACGCTGATCCTGGGCCGGGACGTGGCCTATTATGTGGGCCGCCAGCTGAGCGGGGTACAGGAGGATGAGCGGGTCCGCAGCCATATCCTGTTCCAGTCGGACTCCGGCAACACGCACTACTATCTTGTGACGATGCTGGCGCTGCTCATATCCATTATGGGCTGTTGCCTGGCGACGCTTTCGGTCGTCACCGAAAAGGAGAGCAAGGCGCTGGAGCACCTGCGGAGCACGGGAATGAGCGCATCGCTTTATGTGTTCTCCAAGGTGCTGTTCTTCACGCTGGCGGGCCTTGTCGAACTGGGCCTCGGGCTGATCATCGCACGGGTGTGTTATTCGCTCGTTTGCGCCGGGGCCGTGTGGGAGTACTTCGTGCTGGCCGCCTGCTTCCTTTTCGCCATCGTGAACCTGGGCATCTGGGTGGCGGTGGGGACGCGCACGCTGGTGAGGGCGGTCTATGTGCTGGTGTTCGTGTTTATCACCCTGATCCTGCTCAGCACGATGTTCGCTCCGCTGGACAATATGATGCCGTTCTGGGCCGCCACCCGCTTCATCAATCCGTTTTTCTGGATTGCGGACGGATCCTGGAAGATCGTACTCGAGGGCATCCGCCTCTCCGCGATGCCCGGGCACTGCCTGGCCCTGGTGGGGATGGGAAGCGTGATGGCCTTTATCAATATCAAGAAGATCAAACAGATAGACTGACATATGAACGATACATACACCAATCTGCTCTCGCTGTCGGAGCATCGCAGGAGCTGCCGCCGCTTCGACGCGGAGAAGCCGGTTTCCGAAGAGGAGATCGAGCGCATCCTGGCCGTGGCGTCGCGTGCGCCTTTCGCCTCCGGGCGGAGCAACTGGAAGGTCGCCGTGGTCCGGGACCGGGAGACGATCGCCGCACTGGCGGCGCAGGTGCGCGATAGCGCAGAGGCGCTCGCCGCCCGGATGGAAGGAGACGCCGTCCCGTTCTGGCGTCGCTATGCCGAGAGTTTCACCTTCTTCGAGGCGGCTCCGGTGCTGCTGGTGCCGTATTGCCGGGAGACTTCCACGATGAAGAGCATCCTGCGCGAACAGGCCTCGGACGACATCCTCGCCTGGGAGCACGACAACCTCACGAAATCACTCTCCTGCGTGGCGATGATGATCCTGCTCGCCGCAGAGAGCCTCGGCCTCGGGGCCTGTTATATGACCGGTCCGCTGCTCGCGGGCAAGGAGCTGAACGGTATCCTGGGCCTGCGGGACAATTTCCTGCCGGGGGCCATCATCCCGGTGGGGCATAAACAGTAAGCCATGGCCCTGCTGCTGCGCTCATTCGTATTCAACAAGATGGTGGAGAACGCCTACCTCGTCCGGGACCCTTCGGACGGGACGGCCGTGCTGGTGGATCCCGGCTGCGCCTCCGATTCGGAATTTGCAGAGCTGGAGGGGGTGATTGCGGACGAGGGTCTGCACCCCGCTGCGATCCTGGTGACCCATCCGCATTTTGACCACCTGGCCGGCGCTTCGGAGCTCTGCCGGCGCTACGGGATCGAATGCCACGCTTGCGTCCTGGACCGGCAGTTGGCTTCCCGCGAGAGTGAGCTCCGGAAACTGTACCAGTTCAAGGAGGTCGCCGCCGCCCCGTACCGCTTTTTCGAAGCGGGGCGGCAGTCTTTGCAGTTCGGGCAGATCAACGTGGAGGTGCTGCCGCTCGGCGGACACACGCCGGGTTCGGTGGCGTACTATTTCCCGGACGCGAAGGCCGTGTTCGTCGGGGACACGCTCAGGAAGGGAACGCTGGGTTTTCTGGAAATGGGCTACGGCGAGACGCTGGAGCGCATCCGCGACTGCCTGCTGCCCCTGCCGGACGACACGCTGCTGCTGCCGGGCCACGGAGAGGCTTCCACGATAGGGGAAGAGAAGCGCAGCAACCGCTTCTTTATCCGTTGTGTCGCTCGCGATAAAAACGGATGACCGTAGGCGTACCGTTCACGGAAGCGGTTTTCACGATCATCTTGTCATCCTTGAGAAACTGCATCTCCGCCTCATAGACGCGGGTTTCGGAGTCGTTGGTCGCGGTCAGGATGACGGTCAGGCCGTCGTGCGAGAAGTCCTGGCCGGTGCCGGAGAAATACTGGCCCGTGGGAGCGTCGTAGAACGTGTAGTTCCACTTTTTGTCCACCTCCACATAAGAGTCGGCATAGCCGGGCCCCAGGTCCGGCTCGGAGCTTTCGTAACGCCAGGTACCCACGTACGAGGGCTCCTCATACGGGACGCAGGACGCCGCCAGCAGGGACAGGGCGCAGAGCGATGCCAGGATGATAGAACGCGGTCTCATAGGCCCAGCCAGAATCCGCCGTCCACGTGCAGGACGGCTCCGTTGATGTAGCGGCTGTCTTCGGAGCAGAGGAAGGCGACGGCTGCGGCGACATCCTCCGGGCTGCCGAATTTCGCACTGGCGTTGACGTCGCGCAGGACATCGCTGCCCGTCGTGATGATGAGCTTCTGCAGCGATCCGCTGTCGATGCTGCCGGGCGCGACGCAGTTGCTGCGTATGCCCTTTTTGGCGTATTCCGCGGCGATGCCGCGGCTGAGAGTCTCGATATAGGCCTTGGTGCCGCCATAGACGGACTGGCCCCGGTACACGCGGCTGGCCGTGACGGAGGACAGATTGACGATGATCCCCTTGCGCTTCAGGCACATCTGCGGGATCACCGCTTTGCAGAGCAAGGTCGTGGCGGTGACGTTGACGGCCAGCATCCGGTCGATGTCCGCCTCCTCGAGCTGCGGCAGCAGGCCGGTCTGCGTGTCGGCGGCGGCGTTGACGAGGATTTCCACGTTCTGCAGCTTCGCGATGAAGCGGCCGAGGTCTGCGCGGTCCGCGAAATCGGCGCAGACGACCTCCGCGTCCAGACCGGCGAGGCGATCCGCGTGGCTGCGGCACTGGAGCAGGAGCGGCTTGTCGAGCGTGGACAGGCGGCGGACGATGGCGAGCCCGATGTCGGAGCTGGCTCCGGTGATGACTATCTTTCCCATTTCTTGATAATTAGCGCAGTGTTGTGGCCGCCGAAGGCGGAATTCATTTTCAGGATGTAGCGGATGGGCAGATGCAACGGCGCGTCCTTGACCATACGGAAGGGGGCTTCCGGATGGGGCGTCTGGAAATTGACCGTCGGGAGCACGACCTGGTGCTGCAGGGCGTACACGACCCCGAGCATCTCGACGGCGGTGCAGGAGCCGATCATATGGCCCACCTGTCCCTTCATCGAATAGGCCGGGATGTCCCGGAGGCGTTCGCCGAAGATGCGGTACAGGCAGTTGTATTCGGCCGGCGCGCACTTGACGGTGCCCGTGCCGTGGAGGTGGATGCAGTCTATCATTTCCGGCGTGATGCCGGCCTCGTCGAGCGCGGCGCGCACGGCCTCGGCCGCCGTAGTGCCGGACGGTTCCGGGTCCGTGACCGACCAGGCGTCCATCGAGCAGCCGTAGCCGGCGATTTCCGCGAGGATGGGCTGGCCGTCGGGAACGCGGGCGGAATCCTCCATCAGCATCGCGACGGACGCCTCTCCGAGGACGGTGCCGTTGCTGTGCAGGTCGCAGGGGCGGCACTTGACGGGGGCGGGTTCGTTGCTGGCAGACAGGGCGCCGAGCACGGAAAAACCGAGGTAGGCCGGGTGCGTGATCATCGCGTCGGAGCCGCCGCTCACGACGGCCCCGGCCAGACCGCGGCGGAGCAGCCGCCAGGACAGGCCGATGGCCTGCGCGGAGGCCGTACAGGCGGAGGCGAAGAGGTGGCAGCCGGCCGCGATGTGCCATTTGGCGGCCAGCGCGCGCATATCGGCGGCCAGTTGATGATAGGTGCCGCTGCGCAGGATCCCGTCCGGGAAAGATCCGCCGGAGGCGAGGAAGCGGTCGATGTCGAAATGGTCCACCCCGCTGCCTATGTTCAGCATCAGCTCGTCGGGGCGGTAGCGGCGGTCGAAGCCGGTCTTGGCGGAGAGCTCCCCGAGGGCCTGGTCCAGGAAGAAGGTCTTGCGGTCCACGCCGCCGTCCGTGCGCACGACCTGTCCGTCGTGGCGGATCTCGCCGGCGGCGGTGTGCTGGTAGCCCCGCGTGTCGAGGTTCTGGATGTCGCCGATGCAGTGCGTCCCTGCGCGGAGCGTCTCCATACTCTCCTCGAAACTGCAACCCAGCGGGCTCCTGGCACCAAATCCCGTGATGACGACTGCCATGGCGCTATGCTTTGAAAATGTCTATCGCCGGGGCGTCGGTCCCGAGCAGGGGATGGCCGGCCAGTTCGCCGGGTTCCGCGAGGGCGAAGCCGACCTCGACGGAGTCGTCGGCGTGCAGGAAGCCGGCGCCGATCAGCACCCGCCCTTCGGTCGGCGCCGTGAGGGCGGCGTACAGCAGGGCGGAAGCGGAGTCCACGATGACGTTGTTGTCGCCCGTGAGGGCATTCTCGATGGACACGAAACAGGGGACCATGTTGCGCATGATCTTGAACTGCGCGGTCGGCGGCGTGAAGGCCAGATAGCTCGCGGCGTCGAAATGGTGGATCCCGGCGGCGGTGAGCTTGTCGAACACTTCACGGAAGCAGTCGAAATTCTCCACGTCGGCGGAGGCATAGTAGAAAGGCGTCTGCGCCGGGACGTCCTCGCCGTCCAGCAGCTGCGCGGCGGCGAGCACCGCGGCCAGCGTCTCCCGGGTGTAGTACTTGACAAGCTTGCGCTTGCGGATGCGGGGACCGGCCGGAATTTCTTCTTCGGGGGAATAATGGAGATAGACGGACTTCATCGGATGATCCTGGCGTCTCGGATGGCGAAGCGCATCAGCGCGTCGGACACTTCCTGCATCCTGTCGTCCAGGATGTCCAGGAAGGTGAAAAGGAGTTCGCCTTCGGCACACACGCGCCCGTCGCGCACGGCCGAGACTTTCACCGCGCCATATTCGTCAGGATACAGGCACTTTACCTCCGCCCGGTACACGAGGCGGTCGCCGGGGGTGACCATGTCGCGGAACTTGAGCTTCTGCACGAGCGACAGGGCCGCCCGCCGCGGCGCGCAACCCATATCCTTGCGGCACCACTCCAGGAACATTCCGGACATCTGGGCCAGGCCCTCGATGATGAGGGTGCCCGGGAAGATGGGGCAGCCGGGGAAATGCTCGTCGAAGATATCGTTGTCCAGCGACACGCACTTCACGCCCTCGACATACTTGCCGGGGCAGAGTTCCGTCACTTTATCTACCTGGTAGAAGCGCATGGGGCTATTCGGCCGTTTTCTTCTCGATGACTTTCGCGAGGTTGTGGACCGTGAAGACCTGGAAGATGTCGGCCGTCGTCTGGCCCTCCTTGAACTGGTCCGTGTCGAAATCTTCGTTCAGCCTGGCCGCCAGCTCGGGAGTGAGCCGCCCGTCCTCCGGGAAGCCGTCGGCGCCGTAGTCGTTCATGGTGATCTCGGAGATCTTGATCTTGACGCCGAATTCGTTTTCAATCATATAAAGGATCTCGACGAAGTCGATGCTTTCCGCCCCGAGGTCGCGCACGAGAGCGCTGTCGGGCTGGATGTCGTGGATGGAATCCAGACCCAGGATCGGGACCAGATTTTCCATCAAACGCTTTTCAATGTCTTGCATGGGTTCAATCAAATGGTAGATTCACAAAGATAACAAGAACCATTCGATATTGCAAATCTGACAAAATGTCAGTGGCGCAAGATTTGAGCGCTTGCTATCCGGCCCACTAGCGGGCCGACATTAGGATTATGGAAACCAAGTACGAATTCTTAAGCAAATACGCCGTGGACCTCAACGAGGCCGCGGCCAAAGGCAAGCTCGACCCGGTCATCGGCCGCGACGAGGAGATTCGCCGCGTACTGCAGATCCTGAGCCGGAGGACCAAGAACAACCCGATCCTGGTCGGTGAGCCGGGTGTCGGCAAAACCGCCATCTCGGAAGGCATCGCCACCAAGATCGTCAACGGGCAGGTGCCCGAGAACCTCAAGAGCCGCAAGGTCTTCTCCCTGGATATGGGCGCGCTGATCGCAGGCGCGAAATACCAGGGCGAATTCGAGGAGCGGCTCAAGGGTGTCGTCAAGGAGGTCGTCGACAGCGACGGCGAGATCATCCTGTTCATCGACGAGATCCACACGCTCGTGGGTGCCGGACGCAGCTCGGGCGCCATGGACGCCTCCAATATACTCAAGCCCGCGCTCGCGCGCGGCGAACTGCGCACCATCGGCTCCACGACCCTGGACGAGTACCAGAAATACTTCGAACAGGACAAGGCCCTGGAGCGCCGCTTCCAGAAGGTGATGGTGGACGAGCCCAGCCCCGCCGAGTCCATCGCCATCCTGCGCGGCCTCAAGGAGAAATACGAAAACCACCACCGCGTGCGCATCGAGGACGACGCGCTCATCGCCGCCGTGAACCTCAGCCACCGCTACATCAACAACCGTTTCCTGCCGGACAAGGCCATCGACCTCGTGGACGAGGCGGCGTCCAAGCTCCGCCTGGAGATGAATTCCGTTCCCGAGCCCATCGACAACCTGAATTCCCGCATCCGCCAGCTGGAGATCGAGAAGGAGGCCGTCAAGCGCGAGAGCACCTCGCTCAAGGCGGAGAAGATCGACGCCGAGCTGGCCGAGCTCAAGACCAAGCGGGAGGCCCTGATGAAGAAATGGAGCGAGGAGAAGGAAATCGTGTCCGCGCTGCAGAAGGCCCGCCAGGAGATCGAGGACGACGAGAACGAGGCCCGGATCGCCGAGCGCCAGGGCAACTACGGCAAGGTCGCAGAGCTGCGCTACGGCAAGATCGCCCAGGCCCGGGCGCGCATCGACGAACTGTCCGCCAGGCAGGCGGCGATCAAGGATCCCATCATCAACGAAGCCGTGGATCCCGAGGACATCGCCGAGGTCGTGGCCCGCTGGACCGGCATCCCGGTCGCCCGGATGATGGAGAGCGAGAAGGAGAAGCTGCTCCGGATGGAAAGCGAGCTGCACAAGCGCGTGGTCGGCCAGGACAAGGCCATCGCGGCGGTCTCCGACGCCGTGCGCCGCAGCCGCGCCGGCCTGTCCAACGAACACCGCCCCATCGGCTCCTTCCTCTTCCTGGGCACCACGGGCGTGGGCAAGACCGAACTCGCGAAGGCGCTCGCGGAATTCCTCTTCAACGACGAGGCGATGATGACGCGAATCGATATGAGCGAATACCAGGAGAGCCACACGGTGAGCCGGCTGATCGGCGCCCCTCCGGGCTACGTCGGCTACGACGAAGGCGGCCAGCTGACGGAGGCCGTGCGGCGCAAGCCCTACTCCGTCATCCTGCTGGACGAGATCGAGAAGGCGCATCCGGACGTGTTCAACACCCTGCTGCAGGTACTGGACGACGGCCGCCTGACGGACAACAAGGGCCGCACGGTGGATTTCAAGAACACCATCCTGATCATGACCTCCAACCTCAAGGAGGAGGAGCTGCGCCTGCGTATGCGCCCGGAATTCCTCAACCGTATCGACGAGATCGTGGTCTTCGACGCCCTGAGCCCGGACGACATCCGGCAGATCGTGCGCATCCAGATGGAGATCCTGCGGAAGAAACTCGAAGGCGAGAACGTCGCCCTGAGCTTCACCAAAGCCTTCGAGGACGATATGGTCGAGAACGGCTACGATCCCGTCTATGGCGCCCGCCCCGTCAAGCGGCTCATCCAGCGAGAACTGGTGAACAAGCTCGCCCGCGAGATCCTCGAGGGCAAGATTCACAAGGACTCCGCCATCGAAGTGGACAGCGTGGACGGTCAGACCGTTCTGCGGAACAAATAAAAAAGAAACCGGATGCAGCGACCTGCATCCGGTTTCTTTTCCACGGAATCGATCTTACTCCGTCGGAGCGTCCTGCTGGATCGGGGCGGACGGGAAGGCCGGCTGTGCGTCGGTGGCGACGTTCTCGATCTGGTCGGTCACGTCGATGGCGGTGCCGTTGGTGCCGGTGGTGAAGGAGGCGACGATGGCGACGACGAGGATGAACGCCACGAGTCCCCACGTAATCTTCTCCAGGATGTCCGCGGTCTGGCGGACGCCGAAGGTCTGGTTGCCGGCCACGAAGTTGCTGGCGAGACCCTCACCCTTGCCGTTCTGCAGCAGCACCACGATGATGAGGAGGACGGCTGCCAGGACGATCAGGACGGTCAAAATCACAAAAAGTGCATTCATAATCAATTATCTTTTTTATCTATTTTCTCGATAAGGGCTGCAAAGTAAACACTTTTTTCCGGATATCGCAAACTTAGACGCGAATAAATGTCGATCGCTTCCTGCGGATAGCCCTGTTCGAGATAGATTCCGGCGAGGGTCTCGGTGCAGAATCCATCCATGCCGGGTTCGGGCTGGACCTCTTCGGCGTAGCCCTCTTCGCGGGCCTTGGCCGCGAACTTGGAGAAGATGCCGTCGCCGTCGCTCCGCACGTCCGCGTACTGGTCCTGGGAGAAATAGTCCCCGCCCACCACATAGACCTTCCGGGCCGGCTGCAGGGCCGGCTCTTCGGGCATAAAGGCCTGCATCAGCTGGTGGACGTCCTTGTCGGAGCAGTCCACGGTGCGGCCGGCGCGCAGCAGCCCGGAGAGCACGCCGCGGTTGCCGAGGTGCAGGCCGGTCTCGGCGATCTGCGACTCCGACAGGGCGCCGACGCCGGACATCCGGCGGCAGAGCTCCATACGCGCGCCGCCGTACCAGGGATAGAGGGAGATCACGCCGGAGAGTTCCTCCAGGGTGAGATTGTGAATGTCGATCGGGTTTACCATTGGGCGACGGTGGCGTTGAAGATGTCTTCGATGATCTGGTCGATGATTTCCGTGCAGAGCGTGGATTCGACGGCGTCGAGGGAGTTGGCGGAGTCGTACTCCGAATAGGCGGAGAAGGATTTGTCGGTAAAGTCGTCTTCGGGATACTTGCGGTTCATGAAGCTGACCGAGACCGTGACGGTGAGGCGGTTGCGGGCGGCGACTTCGTTGGCGGTCACGGCGGCTGGGGCCACGCTGTAGCCCGTGATCGCGCCGGTGATCTCCATATCTCCGTCCTGCTCGACCTGCTCCAGGCGGGTCATTCGGCGGAAGCGGGTCCGCAGCGCTTCGGTCAGGTCGTTGCTCAGCGACGGGTTGACCTTCTGCGCCTTGTACTCGAAGTAGTCGATGTTGATGGTGTTGACGTCGTTCTGGATGGACGTGCCGGAGAAGGAATAGATGCCGCACGCGCCGAGGACCAGCGCGGACAGGAGGATCGTCAGGATGCGTGCGGTGCGTCTCATATTTTCCTGCCTTTTTCTTTCCACTCCGCGAGTTTGCGGTAGATGGTGCGCTCGGAGATGCCCAGTTCGGCCGCGGCGGCCTTGACCTTGCCGCCGTGCTTGGCCAGGCTGCGCTCGATGAGTTCGTCGCCCGCCTTGCGGATGGACATTCCCTCGGGAATGGAGGTGGATTCGGGTTCGAGCAGCTGCTCCTCCGGTTCGTTGTCTTCCGGACCCATATAGTGCGGAAGCGTGGCCGTCACCGGGGCGTCGCCGCCCGCCTCCACGATGGATTTGAGATGGTCCACCTCGCCCTTGAGGTCGAGGAGGGCCTTGATGATCATCTGCTTGTCGCTGTCGGACATTCCGCCCCCGGCGGGCGCGGGTCCCGTGGTGGCGGGGAGCATCGAGTCCTTCTCGTCCGGCAGGTAGCGCATCAGGGCCGCGGGGCCCAGCTCCACGCGTTCGGACGTCGGGGTGACGGGACGCGATTCCAGGGCCGTGACCGTCTCCGCGACGTTCTTCAGCTGGCGGATGTTGCCGGGCCAGCGGTAGGCGGTGAGCAGGGAGATGGCGTCGTGGGTGAGGCTGACCTTGCAGAGGTTGTAGCGCTCCGAGAAGTCGGAGGTGAACTTGCGGAACAGCAGGTAGATGTCGTCCTTGTTGCGCTCGCGCAGGGCCGGCATGCGGATCTGGATGCCGGTGAGACGGTAGTAGAGGTCCTCGCGGAACTTGCCCGTGGCCACGGCGTAGGCCAGGTTGATGTTGGTCGCCGCGATCACGCGAACGTCCGTTTTCTCCACCTTGGAGGAGCCGACCTTCATAAACTCGCCGTTCTGCAGGACGCGCAGCAGCAGCGCCTGGGTCTCCTTGGGCAGCTCGCCGATCTCGTCGAGGAACAGGGTCCCGCCGTCGGCCTCCTCGAAGTAGCCCTTGCGCTCGCCGATGGCGCCCGTGAAGGCTCCCTTCTCGTGGCCGAACAGCTCCGCGTTGATCGTTCCCTCGGGGATGGCGCCGCAGTTGACGGCCAGGTATTTGCCCGTCCGGCGGCGGCTGAACTGGTGGATGATCTGCGGGATGTTCTCCTTGCCGACGCCGCTCTCGCCCGTGATCAGGACCGTCAGGTCCGTGGGCGCGACGGCCACGGCCGTCTCCAGCGCACGGTTGAGCCCGGCGTCATTTCCGATGATGTCGAATTTATTTTTGAGTCTTTGGAGTTCTTGCATTTCCATGGAAAAGCAAAGTTACGGATTATTTTTTATATTTGTATTTCGAACCCCTTTAACCAAGGCAAAACCCAATCATTCGATGAAAAATACCGTCAAAATCCTTTTACTCTGCTGTGCGGCCTTCGCCGCCGCTTCCTGCGCCAAGTCCCGTGTCAAGCAGATGGCCCTTTCCGAGAACGTCCGCTTCGACTGCACCCCCGAAGTCCTCACCCTGATCGGTGACGAGATTCCCGTGGACCTGACCATCACCTATCCGTCCAAGTATTTCGATCCCAAAGCCGTCATCGAGATGTTCCCCGTGCTGGTGTATGGGGACTCGGAGCAGCGGGGACCGGTCCTGGTCTATCAGGGCGAGAAAGTCCTGGACAATTTCAAGGTCGTGCCGAACGCCGGCGGGGTCATCCGCGAGAAGTTCGCCTTCAATTATGAAGAGGGGGTCGAGCAGGCCCGCCTGGAGCTGCGCGGCATCGCACACATCCAGGACAAGTCCGCCACGATGCCGGCCATCAAGGTGGCCGACGGCACCATCGTGACGCAGCTGCTGGCCGACGCCCACGGCAAATACAGCTACAAGAAGGACGACTACCAGGAGGTGCTCCACGAGCAGACCGAAGGTCAGGTGATGTATGACTACAATTCCTCCGTCATCAAGGGCAGCGAGCTCCGCTCCGAGTCCATCAAGGAGCTGCAGGCGGCCCTCGACGAGATCGCGTCCGACCCGCGCTACTCCGTGCGGGGCACTTCAGTCGTCGCGTACGCCTCCCCGGAGGGCGGCCAGGAATACAACGCCAAGCTCTCCGACGAGCGTGCCGCTTCCGCCCAGAAGGCCTGGAGCCAGGTCACGGGCGGGGCCGCCCCGGACAACCTCGAGGTGCGCAGCATCGGCCAGGACTGGGAGGGCTTCCAGGAGGCGATCGAGAATTCCGACCTGCAGGACAAGGACCTCATCCTGCGCGTCCTGTCGATGTACAGCGACCCTGCCGTGCGTGAGAGCGAGATCCGCAACATGTCCCAGGTCTATACCGAGATTAACAAGAACGTCTTCCCGGAGCTGCGCCGCGCGCGCTTCATCACGGAGGTGGACTACCAGAATTTCTCCGACGAGGAGCTGGTCGAGCTGGCCGACAAGGCCATCGACGTGCTCGACGAGGAGGGACTGCTGCGCGTGGCGTCCGTGGTGGACAACGCCGACCGCAAAGCCGAGATCTACAAGACCGCGGTCCAGAAATACCATTCCGACAGGGCTCTGTTCAACCTGGGCGCCCTGATGCTGGATGACGAGCGGCCCGACGCCGCCGTCGCCTACTTCGACGCCATCCGCGACGTGGATGCCGACGTGCAGAACGCCAAGGGCGTGGTCGAGCTTCAGCGCGGCGACCTGGCCGCAGCCGCGGAACTGTTCCGCAAGGCGAACACCCCGGAGGCGCAGGCCAACCTGGGCGTCGTGGAGCTCCTGCAGGGGAATTATGCCTCCGCCGCGAACCGCCTGAAGGGCACGAAGGGCGTGAACGGCGCCATCGCCTACCTGCTTGACGGCAAGCTGGACGAGGCCGAAGCCGCCGTCACCTGCAACTGCGGCCGCGCCGAATACGTCCGCGCCGTGATCGCCGCCCGCCGCGGCGACGCCGCCGGCGTGAAGGCGCATCTGGACGCGCTCGCCCAGAAGGATCAGCGCCTTTATAATCAATCCCTCAAAGACATAGAATTCGCGAAATACAGATAGTTACGCGCGGATTTTTTTGCGATTTGTCGATTTTTCCGTATATTTGCAGCCCCCAAAAAATGGGGGCTTTTTATAACTTATTTATTAACAATATTTTATGCCAACTATTCAACAATTGGTTCGCAAAGGACGCGAGGTGATCGAGGTCAAATCGAAATCTCGTGCGCTGGATGCTTGCCCTCAGAAGCGTGGCGTATGTCTGAGAGTCTATACGACGACTCCCAAAAAGCCGAACTCCGCTATGCGTAAGGTCGCGCGTGTACGTCTCACGAATTCGAAAGAGGTCAATGCCTACATTCCGGGCGAGGGGCACAACCTGCAGGAGCACTCCATCGTGCTCGTGCGCGGCGGTCGTGTCAAGGACCTTCCCGGTGTACGTTACCACATCCTCCGCGGTGCTTTGGATACTGCCGGCGTGGAAGGAAGGACGCAGTCCCGTTCCCTCTACGGCGCCAAGAGGCCGAAGTAATTGCGTGGATGGTTTCATTCTTTAATTATTTTCAACCATGAGAAAAGCAAAGCCTAAGAAGAGGATTCTACTTCCTGATCCCAAGTATCACGACACGCAGGTCACCCGCTTCGTGAACAATCTGATGTTGCAGGGGAAGAAGAGTATCGCGTATTCTATTTTTTACGATGCCATTGATTTGGTAGGCGAGAAGATGAAAGATTCTGACAAGGCTCCTCTGGATATTTGGAGGAAG
>JAEEGJ010007346.1_pt1 | contig 31722 bp, 30 predicted proteins | sample 8958761 | NCBI WGS metagenome assembly JAEEGJ01 (sample SAMN16246546, study PRJNA631951) | gut metagenome | biome: gut microbiome; feature: rumen; material: RS-attached | host: Bos | place: Iran: Karaj | collected 2018-10
TCTAAACTTTTGGGGGAAACAAAAGAAAGGAATGAAACTGCCCTCCAACATCAAAATGGATGCACCCGTAGCTCAGTTGGTAGAGCACCTGACTCTTAATCAGGGTGTCCAGAGTTCGAGCCTCTGCGGGTGTACAAAGAGTTAGAGAGAGATGAGTTTTAAAAAGACTTGTCTCTCTATTTTTTTACTAAATTATCAAAACCGTATGATTAACAAGAAACTGAAGGCTGCCGCAATTCTTATGATTATTCACGGCGCTATGATTGAAGCGATTCCTTCGCTGCTGATGATGCCCTCTATCGCCTCAGGCCTTGGCGGGACAGAAATGCCCCCTATCTTTGCCATCGACTTCTTTAAGGACAATCTGATGCTGATGATGCCTATGGCCGTTATGTTCGGTATCACAAGGGTTATTGGCGCGATGGGCGTACTGAAAAACAGAATGTGGGGATTCTACCTCTCTGTGATAAACTGTGTGATAACCATGAACCTGATGCTGTTCATGATTCCTGCAGGAATAGCAGACGGAATCCTGGCCTGCTCGGCACTGATACTGTTGCTGATAGGATACTTCGGAAAGCAGACCATCAGATAATACAAAAAAAACAGAGGCATCCCCCAAAGGAATGCCTCTATTTCAATAACAACAATAACCTTATTATATTGTGATTCTTACTTGTTGAGACCACGATTGTTGATGGTGGCGTTCAGCAGACGAAGGTAAGTGTGCATCTGATCCTCATCGAGTACACGACGCATGCTCTTAACATCGTTCTTGATAGCCTTCTCAACCATTGAGTCGCGATCGCTGTTACCATAGTGAGCAGCAAACATCAGCTCTGAAGCGAAAGTCTTGTGAATGTTCTCTACAGCGTCCTTCTGGAAACCGTCCAGCTTCAGGGTCTGAGCGAGCTTGTCACAATTAATGTTCAACTCGTAAGCCTCTGCGTTCTTAACCTCGGCTACTTTCTCGTCCTCAGCAAATGCGGTTGTCATACTCAGCATTGCTACCATTGTCAAAATCATCTTTTTCATCTTTTTACCTTTCTTTCTTTACTCGGAACGGTGTGTCGAGCCGCCCTACTTTAATAATTAATTTGTTATCCTTATGTCTTTTGACGGTGCAAAGGTACAACGATTTTTGATACTGAACAAACAATTTGTGAGTTTGTGTGCGAACACAGCCTTTTTATTGATACAAATCAAATATCCTATATCATTAGAATTTTTTAATCAAATTCAAATAAACCTTTGGTAATTCCGAATAAAAGTGTTACCTTTGCACGGTTTTAAATAACAACTTATAATCAACCAACATAGAATAACTTTATTATTTATGAAAAAAATCATTACCTGCCTATTATTGGCTAGTACAGTTGCCGCTTCGGCACAAATCGCCCGTTTCTCGGGCAAGTCAGCTTTGGAAGAAATTACGGAAGACAAGTTCTTGGCTGCTGGTAACATGGTCGACTACGACCGTCTGCCCAAAGGCAAGCTGACACCTACCCCTAAAGGTTACGAACCTTATTATTTCTCACACTACGGTCGTCATGGAGCACGCTATCTGCTCGAAGAGAACGATTATGCCATGCCCGTACAGACGCTGCGCAAAGCAAAGTTCGCAGGCAAGCTGACACCTCTGGGTGACAAGGTGCTGGCAAAACTAGACTCAATGCAGAAGACTACAAAGGATCGTCTGGGCGACCTGACGGCTGTTGGTCAGCGTCAGCATCACGGCATCGCCAAGCGTATGACTCAGAACTTCCCAGAGATTTTCAAGAGTCCCAACCTGCCCATACATTCCGTATCAACGACCTCTATCCGCGCTATCATCTCAATGATGGCAGAGTGTGAGGAGTTTCAGGCTGCCAACCCTTCGGCTCGTATCTACAACGATGCCAGCAAGGCTGATATGTTCTATATGAACTATTCGCCCTCACGTCAAGGTGGCGGCGGTGGCGGTATGCCTCAGATGAACGTCATGAGGGCTATGCAGAAGCAGCAGGCCATGAGCGATAGTCTGAAGCATCCAGAACGCCTGATGGAACAGCTCTTCAACGATCAGCACTGGGTATATCTGAATGTACAGACGGGATCGCTGATGAGTAAGATCGCTGATGTTGCCCTCAACATGCAGAGCCATGATGGCGACGACTCGCTGCTGGAACTGTTTACTCCTGAAGAGTTGCGCGACTTGTGGCGCAGCAACAACCTCTATTGGTATATCCTCTACAGCAACGCGCCTCAGACGGGACACAAGATGCCCTGGAACCAGAAGAATCTGCTGAAGAATATCATCGAGACTGCTGACACCGTAACCCAGGTTCAGGCTTCGCTCAGATTCGGACATGATACCGTCGTGCTGCCTCTGGCTTGTATGCTCGACCTCGACGGAAGCGCTGTATCAGTAGACAATCTCGACGAGCTCGAGAATTCGTTCCGTAACTACTATCTGATTCCTACAGGCAGCAACGTACAGTTTATCTTCTATCGCCCCAAGAAAGATAAGGATGGCGAAAAGCTGGTGAAGGTATTGCTGAACGAGCGCGAAGCAAAGCTACCACTCGAGACCGACAACTGGCCCTACTACAAATGGTCGGACGTTCGCGAATATTATCTGGCACTTTTAAATAAATAAGGTATAGCCCTTCGATAAAAGAAAGAGAGCAGCCCTCGTCGGGACTGCTCTCTTTTCTGTTTAACAAATAGGGGAACTCCTATCGACATATAGGGAATACCCTTAGGCTGTGTTCTGAAGAACCAATACCTTTGCAGTAGTAATAAAACAAACAGTGAAAGTATGAAACAGCTATTTGCAACTCTACTCATGATGCTCTTCGCATCAACCGTCTCAGCCAGTCAGGTTGGCGTCTACTGCATGATGGCCGCTGAGGGAACGGAAGTCTATTCCGACAATAATATCCGACTGAAGATTGTACTGACAACAGACGGCACAGCCCTCCTCGAAATCTCGAACCTTACCAGCAAGATCATCTACGTAGACCGAGGCCGTTCGTTCTCATGGGTCAACGGTATGTCGAGACCTTTGGATATTTCGCCCTTCTACGAGAACCGTCTACAGGCCATAGCTCCTCACGGCACCACACCAATCTATGTATGGGAACATCTGCCACTATTGCTTAATCCTGATATGATATATATAGGTAAACCCAGCGAATGGTTCTCAAAGCGCTGTAAGGGTAAGTTTCTGGATACAGGGAGGAAGTTCACCAAGGGGACCAAACGTCGCTACACTCGTAACAGAACTCCATTGTTGCTGGGAGCCGACATACAATATAGTTTCAAGGAACTTGGCGAGCCTGAGACCAGAGCTACGGTGTCTGACTATGTAGAGACCATCAGAATCGACTCACGCAACTATGTGAGCAAATATGGTCGACTGCAACAGACCAATATGTTCTCAAAGCCCTGCTTTGCCTTTCGTAGCGGCAAGTCCACGGGTACGATTCTTGGCGAATGCATAAGCGTTGCCGCAGTAGCAGGAGTGGTTCTTATCTGTACCGCAGCTACACCAGATGAGCCTGATTTTGATTGGTAAACTTTAAAAGAAAGAGATTTCAGCGAAAAAAAGAGGCCTAAAATTTGCATGTACCAAATAAAATGAGTACTTTTGCACCCGCTAAAGGTGATTGCCGATATGGCTCAGTTGGTAGAGCAACGCATTCGTAATGCGTGGGTCCCCGGTTCGAGTCCGGGTATCGGCTCATAAGGAATAATCAGAAACTTTATTTATTGCGGAATTAGCACATCGGTAGTGCACGGGCTTCCCAAGCCTGGGAGGCGGGTTCGATTCCCGTATTCCGCTCTTCCGAGGGTGGCTCGATTCAACCACAATGTAAAAAAGAAGCGCCTCTCTGTCTGCTCAATCTAGAGAAACAGAGAGGCGTTTTTATGGTGTTTGGGAGTTTCCTTACGACTAACTGGCAGTTTCCTTACGACTAACTGGGAGTTTCCTTACGACTAACTGGGAGTTTCCTTACGACTAACTGGCAGTTTAGACGTCACAAACCTAGTGTTTGGATAGGACCTTCTAGTCGTCTGTTTACAAAGACAGCATTATTCCGAGTCGCTTTGTAGCAATGTTTTACCACGAGGGGGCACTATCCACTTTGGCTGATTGCCATCATTATCTCAGTCGGAGGCCTTCGCCTACAAATATCTGATGGTCGGGCTCCAGGTGGTTCAGCTTATAAAGGCTCTTCAGGCGGATGCCATACTTCTGGGAGATAGAGTACATGGACTCGCCAGGCTGAACATAATGCAGACGCCCCTTATAATCCTTAGGCGCTTTCTTCTGCTTCTTCTTCAACCAGATAATCTCACCCTCTTCAAGCTGGTCCTTCCTGTTTCGCTCGTTGTATCTGGCTATCTTACGATAGCTGATGCCTATTTCCTGACCTATAGCCTTAAAAGTGTCACCACGACGAGCTACAAGATAGTAGTTCTTGTTGAAGATACGAATGATATGCAGACTGGCACCATTAATCTGCTGATCCTTGGTGCGCTGCGACATAAACTTATCGTAGCCCTTGGCATTATCGTACTGGTCGAGCTTGTAAAGCTGGATTATCTCTATCAGTTTATTGGCATACTGAGGATTGGTAGCATAACCTGCGGCTTTCAAACCTCGCGCCCACCCTTTATAATCGGTGACGCCCAACTGGAACAGCTGACTATAGCGGCGACTGCCTGCAAGGAAACGGGAATGATCCTCATAAGACTCATAAGCTGAGCTATAGGCTCGAAAACACTCGCCACGAGCATCGTCGTCATGATAGCTGGTTGGCCCCGTCCAATCATTATGGCACTTAATTCCAAAGTGGTTGTTAGCCTTACGGGTAAGCTCACTACGCCCCGCCCCACTCTCAAGAAGACCTTGAGCCAGCGTAATAGAAGCAGGAATCTTATATCGCTGCATCTGCTCGATGGCGATATCCTTATATTGGTCGATATATTGCTGATAAGCCTGATTCCATCGCACCTGGGCAGAAGCGCCCAAGGCCAAGAATAAAGCAGTAGTTATAAAAAATTTCCTCATAGACCTGATATTTCTCTGCAAAAGTAGTGATTTCTCTTGAATTATTCGTAAATTTGCCGAAAAATAACGATTTTTATGAAGGAACTCGAACTGAAATCAGTCATCAATGTCTGCCAGATGGAGGAATTGACTCAAGAAGAGCAGCATTTGATTGAGCTGGCCATTGAAGGCACAAACCGCAGCTATGCCCCCTACTCAAAGTTTCACGTTGGCGCTGGTGTCAGGCTTGACAACGGTGTGGAGATTATAGGATGTAATCAGGAGAATGCTGCTTATCCCTCGGGACTTTGTGCTGAGCGTACGGCGTTGTTTGCCGCAGGCGCCCAATATCCAGACGTTCCTGTAAGAATGCTGGCGATTGCCGCTCGAGGAACAAATGGGAAGTTAGTAGAAGAGCCTGTTGGTCCTTGTGGAAGTTGTCGCCAGGTGATTATCGAGTCGGAAACGCGTGCAGGAAGCCCTATCCGCATCTTACTCTACGGGCAGAAGCACATCTATGTGATTGATGGAATCAGAAAACTGATGCCGCTCACATTCTCTGAGTTCTAATAGCATCCTAGTCCTACAGCTGGCGATTGAGGCAAGAGATGGAAATCGTAATACAGATTATCCTCGTCGATTGTCGCAAAATGTTTCGTACCTTGTATGGAGTCGTTGGATGATTCCCAGATAATCTGCTCGTAATGCTCCGCGTCTTCTACCTTTGGCGTACGGAGCAGACTATTACTGAAATGATAGACGAACGGCGTATCATCGTTCTTCTGAGAGCCCAACATCACATCATTTTCATAACCAGTGATGATACTCGCTTCACAAGCGAAACGACGTAAAGGCGAATCTTGATTTGAAAGGAAAAGTGCTGCACCTCGATTGGCAGAGAAAGGATAGAACTGGCCAATAGTACAGTTTTTAATATCTACCTCACCACCCGATATCGACAAACAAGGCCCTAAGGTGTTTGTGAGCTGACATCTCTCCATAAGTGCACGAGTATGTTTCAACTCTACTCCCGAGCCCTTACAATTATGGACCACACACTGCATCATTATAAGATGGGCGGTGTCATCTACAACTTCAGAATCACAGACGATACCGTTTTCAGGATTACGGATTTCGGTATTAATCAGTATATTGTCTGTGGAAGAGGCATAAAGACGAACTCCCTTCCACTGACCGCTAACACGATCATAAGGCAGATAAGAGAACATACGGTCGAGGCGATCACCTCGCATCAGACAGTTCTCAGTGTTCAGACTGCCATAGACCTCTAAACCCGAATCATCGTGAAAATAAAGCGTAGTATTTCGAATGGTAAGTTTGACGCCTTCCATCACTTTCATATCGCCATATATAATATAAGGTACGCGAGAATCAATTACAGAATCTCTCGTAATGACTGGCGAATAGAGCTTCACGGCATCCCAAGTCCAAGCTCTTAAAGCCACTTTCTGCTCTACACCACTCTCCAAGTCAAACAACAAATCGTCTTCTACCAAAGTCGGCTCCTCGCGAAAAGCCTCTGGTGCCGTCAGTTCCACGAAAACAAGGATACTGTCATTCTTGCGAATCTCAACATCGCTGGTCTGCGAACCATTGGCATTATCAAGATAGACGCCATCGACATTCACACGATAGCCAGACTGATTGCCTCGCTTCAAACGTACAGCCTGCAAACGGAGCCCATCATTATTGCGATTATACACCCAGAAAGAGTATGTTGAAGAAGGGGTACGGCTGAAAACGGTGTCGAGTTTCAGGGTATCAACCGAGAAAGACAACTTGAGTGATGAGCTTGTAGAAAACGAGTCTTCGTCTGCACAAGCCACAAGCAGTAGGATAATCAGAAAATAAAAAATCCGTCTCATCGTATAGATAAAACGGATTCGCTATAGAATTATTGTATGACTACTTACCGAAATAGCGCTTCAGCAGGCCAGCAAAGCCAGCACCATGACGGGCTTCATCCTTAGCCATCTCATGAACGGTATCGTGAATGGCATCAAAGCCAGCAGCCTTAGCGTTCTTGGCAATACGGAACTTGTCCTCACAAGCACCAGCTTCAGCAGCAGCACGCTTCTCGAGATTAGTCTTAGTATCCCATACACATTCGCCCAGCAACTCTGCAAAACGAGATGCATGGTCAGCCTCCTCAAACGCATAACGCTTGAAAGCCTCGGCAATCTCAGGATAGCCCTCACGGTCAGCCTGACGAGCCATAGCCAGATACATACCAACCTCGCCGCACTCACCATTGAAATGGTTGCGAAGATCGTCTATCATCTCCTGTGACACACCCTCAGGCTTACCATCACCAATACGATGAACGGTAGCATATGTGGTTTCACCATCTTCCTTCAGTTCTGAAAACTTTGAAGCAGGAGCTTTACAAATTGGGCACTTCTCGGGAGCAGCATCGCCTTCATAGATATATCCACAAACGGCGCAAATAAACTTTTTCTTCATAATCGTATTTGTTTAGTTAATAAATAAAACCTCATAAATTCTGTTTGCAAATATACAATAAAAAAATGAATTCCACAAGTATTTTGTAGAATTCATTCTTATTTATACGATGTCTAAACTTACTTCTTACGATATCTGTTTAACAGAGGTACTTCTTCACAGAGAGCGTCAGCCAGAAGATTGGCAACAACCTTTGCACCATATTTATTATAGTGCGTGTTGTCCTGTTTGCCTTGCGGTTCTGAAGGTTCTTCACCTGGGCGGAACCACATGTGAAGTTTCTTTGACGCTTCAGTACCCAGTCCTTGCTCAAGATCATGGGTTATCTGATTTGCATCGATGAAATGGCAGTTCATACGTTGAGCAACATTCTTCGGAGCAATACGATAAAGTCCATGAGTATCAATAAGCGAATCGCCCTCAATCATCTTAGTACCATCCAGAAAAGTTGAAGTGCGAAGTATCTCGTCATCATCATTTTCTGGAGCCTTTACGAAAAAGTTACGGCGAACCACACTATTCATGAGAACTGGAATACCACCCTTTTCACGCGTTTCTCTCACATACCTGGCCAGATTGTCGTCGAAGGTAGAACCAGGATCCGTATGACGATCAGCTTTCGGCTTCTCATCGTTGTGACCAAATTGGATGATGACATAGTCACCAGGTTTGATGCGTTCGAGCACTTTATCCCATCGTCCTTCTTCAAGGAAACTCTTTGAAGAGCGACCATTCACAGCATGGTTATCTACAACGATATAATCGGAATCGAAACAATCTTGAAGCATCATCGCCCAACCCCGTTCCACTTTTCCACCCGTAGTATCCTTATTAGCTGCGGTGGAATCGCCTATCACGAAGATGGTTGTGCTCTTGTCTTTAGTTGCCGCTGTCAAGCCACATACAATACAAGTCAATATGATGACGCTCTTAAGAGACTTCACTGCTTTACGATATCGATAAGTTGTTCTACATCAACAAGTTGCTGATCGCCAGTCAACATATTCTTCAATGTAAGTTTTCCATCCTTTATCTCGTTCTCACCAGCCAGCGCAACGAAAGGTATCTGCTTGGCATTAGCATACGACATCTGCTTCTTCATCTTCGATGAATCGGGGAAAATCTCCGTACGGATACCTGCAGCACGAGCCTTAGCCACAGCGGGGAGGCAATAAGCCGTTTCCTTCTCACCAAAATTGATAAACAGGAGCTGCGTACCATTAACGGCATCCTTAGGATATGCATCGAGCGCATTAAGTACATCGAAGATACGGTCAATACCGAACGAGATACCAACACCAGAGATGCCAGGCATTCCGAAGATACCAGTCAGGTTATCATAGCGGCCACCGCCAAGGATAGAGCCCATGGGAACATCAAGCGCCTTAACCTCGAAAATAGCGCCCGTATAGTAATTCAAACCACGGGCCAATGTGAGGTCAAGCTGAATTTCATTGTTCAAGCCCAATGTCTTCAGTGTATCAAGGATATAGCGAAGCTCATCTACCCCCTTCAGACCTACCTCACTAGAGGCAAGCACCTCAGCAATAGTGTTCAGTTTTTCATCGTTACTTCCTTCAAGGGTGATGATTGGCTGAAGCTTAGCAATCTGATCATCGGAAAGGCCATCCTCACGAAGCTCAGCATTCACATTATCGAGTCCGATTTTATCGAGTTTATCGATAGCTACGGTAATATCCACAATCTTCTCTGCAGCACCGATGACTTCGGCTATTCCTGTAAGAATCTTACGGTTGTTGATCTTTATCTGAACACGAACACCAAAACGGGTGAATACGGTATCTACAATCTGCATGAGCTCTACCTCATTCAAGAGAGAGTCTGAGCCAACAATATCACCATCAAACTGCCAGAACTCGCGATATCGTCCCTTCTGAGGACGGTCTGCGCGCCACACAGGCTGCATCTGATAACGTTTGAATGGAAGTTGCAATTCTTCGCGATGCATCACCACATAACGTGCGAAAGGAACGGTAAGGTCGTAACGAAGTCCCTTTTCACAAAGCTTAGCCGCCAGGTGAAGTGCATGACGTTCCTTCAATTCCTCATCGGACACCTTAGAAAGATAATCACCACTGTTAAGTACCTTGAAAAGCAACTTATCCCCTTCCTCGCCATACTTACCCATCAGTGTACCGAGGGTTTCCATTGCGGGAGTCTCTATCTGCTGAAAGCCATAGAGCTGATAGGCCTGCTTGATGGTGTCAAAAATATAATTGCGCTTAGCCATCTCCATTGGAGAGAAGTCGCGCGTTCCTTTAGGAATACTTGGTTTCTGTGCCATTTACTACTTTCTTACAATTGTCTGGTCGCGGTCAGGACCGATAGAGATAATCTTAATAGGAGTCTCGAGCTCTTTCTCAAGGAAAGCAATGTAGTCGCTGAACTCTTTCGGAAACTGATCCTCTGAAGTGAACTTAGTCATGTCGGTCTTCCATCCTGGCAGTTCCTTATAGACAGGTTCGATACCCTCCTCGATGTTATAAGGGAAATAATCGATTTCAACGCCGTTCTGCTTATAAGCTACGCAGGCCTTAATGGTATCAAAGCCATCAAGTACGTCGCTTTTCATCATAATAAGCTGGGTAACGCCATTCACCATAATAGAATATTTCAGTGCAACAAGATCAATCCATCCGCAACGGCGCTCACGACCTGTAACAGCACCATACTCATGACCGAGATCACGGATCTTCTTTCCTGTTTCATCAAACAGCTCTGTGGGGAAAGGACCAGCACCAACACGTGTGCAGTAAGCTTTCATAATACCAAACACATCCCCAATTTTGTTGGGACCAATACCCAGACCTGTGCATGCTCCAGCACAAATGGTGTTTGAAGAAGTTACGAAAGGATAGCTACCGAAGTCGACATCGAGCATAGTACCCTGAGCTCCTTCGCAAAGTACGCTCTTACCACTCTTCAGGATGTTGTTAATTTCATGCTCTGAGTCAACAATGGGGAACTGGCGGAGATACTCAACACCCTCAAGCCATTTTTTCTCGACTTCAGTGATATCATATTCAAAATTAAGCGACTTCAGAATAGCCTCATGACGCGCCTTTGCCTTAGCATATTTTTCTTCGAAGTTGTCGAGAATATCACCAACACGCAGACCGTTACGACTTATCTTATCAGTATAGGTAGGACCAATGCCTTTACCAGTAGTACCAACCTTATCCTTACCCTTCTGAGCCTCATAAGCAGCATCGAGTACACGATGGGTAGGCATGATAAGATGTGCCTTTTTAGAAATATGCAGACGTGAATGCAAATCGTGACCACTTGCCTCCAGTGCCTTAGCCTCATCCATAAAGAGGTCTGGGGCCAAAACGACGCCATTACCGATAATGTTCACCTTTCCTCCTTGGAAAATACCAGAAGGAATAGAGCGCAGCACATATTTCTGCCCCTCAAACTCCAGCGTATGACCAGCATTAGGACCACCCTGGAAACGGGCAACCACATCGTACTTCGGGGTCAGAACATCGACCACCTTACCTTTTCCTTCGTCGCCCCACTGCAATCCGAGCAGGACATCTACCTTACCTTTGTTCATAACTATTTTTTGTTCTGTTTTAAATGTTCCTGTTTTTCTAACTTCTCTAACTTGGCGCGCTTCTTCATCTTCGACTGACAAGAGCTGCAAACACCATATACATATAATGTAAAGCCATCCTTGCGGAATCGCTTGAGATGCATACTATCTACCGCACGAATGATCTCCTGAGACTTAACCTCAGTTACATTTCCGCACATCGTACATATCTGATGACAATGACTGCTATTGTCATAGCAGGCTTCATACTTGGTTGTTCCCTGAAAACGGTGTCTTGTGACCAAGCGCAACTCAAGAAACAGATTAAGCGTATTATATAACGTAGCACGACTGACAGGAAAATTAGATTCCTGCAGATAATCATTCAGTTCCTCTATTGTGAAATGCCCGTTAATACCATAGATGGTTCTCAGAATCTTGTAGCGCTCAGATGTCTTGCGATGATGATTCATCTCAAGATAATTGTCAAGAATACGCTCTACAGCGGCAATTACATTATCTCTGTTTCCCTTAATAGCCATCTGATTTCCTTGAAAACCGCACAAAGGTACTCATTTTCAGTCAGAAGAAAGAGAGTTTATTTATAAAAAATCTAAATTAGCTCGTTTTATTGCACTTTTTGCAATTCTTTCGTATACTAATCCAAGTTCTGCGAATCTCTGAACGGCAGACAGCGCTGCTTTCTTAACAGGAATGCTACTACCCTGAAGAGCCGCCAATGCCTGATCGATGAATTCATTTATGCCACGTTCATTGGGCTCTTGGCCATTCATAAAAAGTCGAGAAAGGATATGGAAACCACACAACTGATACAGTTCTTTCTCTGAAGCCATCCACGTATATGCCTTAGCTGGAGCATAAGGCAAATACTGATAGAGGTTGAAAGCCGCCTGTTCGGCAATCTCCTGGGTCGGAGTCTGTTCCATCCAAATATCAACGACCTCCGACAACATACGATCTGCTGGCATAATCATGGTGGCCAATATCTTACATTCGCGTACATTTTCTTTCCACAGAGCAATAGCCAAATCGTAATTCTTACCGATTTCATCAGCTTTTTCCCGAAGTCGTGGCAGGGTTGCTCCCCAATTGAGTTTATAGTCAAGGCCTTTATCACGCATTGACTTTGCAACCGCTCCATCCATCATCAGACGAAACGATTGTTTGATTTCCTTTATTGTTGTATTAATATCCATCTAACATTGTTTATATTAAGGTACCATACTCTGTGCTATAACGAAGCATCTGATGGGTATAGCTCTCACCGTAGTCCAACTGAATATCACAGATATTCCCGTTTTCATCGTATACAGGCAACATCTGAGGATTAATGAAACCTTTATACGGCGCCAGCCCCAGTTTCTTATAGCGTTCCAGAACCTCCTGATGCAGTTCGGGATCAACCTTCACGGCATAATGCTCCACCAACTGACGAGCGGCTTCAAAGTCACCTTCGCTCTTGATACGCTGAATTTCAGCCAACAAACGAGCAAAGAGACGACGGAGTTCTTCAAAATCAACGATTTCAACATAGGTCTTTCCGTCGCGTTTCTTCAGACGTACAACATCGCTGTTCTCATAACACCAATGAGCGATCAAGGCACGATTACGCATGTGAGCCTCTTCTATCTGATTACCGGGAGTGATACGAATCAGCTGTGTCATCAAGCCATTCATCATATAAGTATAATATTGCGACTTATACGCCTCCTCATCGGGCGTCAGACCAAGCTCCACCAGTTTCTTGTCTGCAATATAGTACAAGCCGAAAAGGTCTGCTCTCGCCTCTTCTATCGTGTTGCCATAGGCCTTCAACGCATCAGGATCAACGCCAGGAAGCAATTGTCCGCTCCCGTGTCCTAAACATTCATGCAGATCGGTATGCAGGTCATCGCAAACGTCACCATATTTATCTATTAGGCTAAGCATCTCAGCATCGATGACAAACTCTTCTTTAAAGCCATTACCATGAGCGGCTTTATTATAAGCATCAGTGATATTGCTGATGGTAATACTCTTACTGCCGTATTCAGCCCGTATCCAGTCAGCATTAGGCAGATTGATGCCGATAGCTGTTGACGGATATTCATCACCACCGAGCATAGCAGCGCAAATAACATTGGCCGACACACCCTTTACAACAGGTTTGCGGAAACGGGCATCGACAGGTGAATGATCCTCAAACCACTGGGCATTATTACTGATGGTTCTGGTGCGATGAGTCGCCTCTTCGTCGATATATTCAACAAGACCTTCCCATGAGCCCTTTAATCCCAGCGGATCACCATACACTTCGATGAAACCATTGATAAAATCAATCGTGGAATCATGGTCTTTCAACCATTCAATGCAATATTCATTAAAAGTTTGCAAATCGCCTGTCTTATAATAGCTTATAAGTATAGAAATGACCTTCCTCTGTTGTTCGTTCTCCGCTACAGATAGTGCTTTTTCAAGCCAATATACAATATGGCGAATAGCATTAGCATATCTGCCATTAGCCGACCACACCAACTCCTTTATTTCATCATTCTCCTTAACCAATGTTGAATTCAAACCATAAGAAGAAGGTGTCTTTGAATCAGCCTGTTCCTGTTTCATCCGCTCATAGAAAGCCTCAGCCTCCTGTTGCGTAACACCACCATCATAAAAATGACAGGCCGAAGTCAATATCAAATCTTCACCATCAGTTTTATTGACCCGTTTAGGAAGCACCGTTTCATCAAAGATGACAGGGAATAACTCTTCACACATCTCATCAATACTCTCCCCTTCTTTCAAAGGGAGTTTACGGGCATCTACACACCGTATAGCGTTATGAAGATACGCTGCGCCGAATCCTGGTCTGAACTTCTCGCACCCATAATGATGATAGATGCCGCTTGAAAACCAAACACGCTTCAGATATATCTCTAAAGCGCGGAACTCATCGGTATCATGTGGAATGGTAAGATCACAATAAACCACTTCAAGCAACTTCCTTATGCGGAGATTATACTTACCAAACTGATCGAAAGTGATATCTCTTCCATACAAAGTTGCCTGAGATAAATAATAAACTAAGACTTTCTGCTGAACAGAAAGTCTTTCAAAGCCGTTCAAACGGTATCTGAGCAACTGCAAATCAGCAAATCGCTCATCCTGATAATTAAAACCCACGCGACAATGCCTCCTTAACCCTTACGGACATTCTTAACCTTCATAGCGGGATGTTGTCTCAAGTGCTGCAGACGATACTCACGAGGTGTAGTGCCCACAATACGATAGAACGAAGCATAGAACGACTGGCGGTTTGCAAAGCCAACCATATCGCTGACCTCCTCCATACGAAGATCCTGATAACGCTTGTCTACCAATATACTCATGGCTTCATCAATGCGGTATTTATTGACAAATGAAGTATAGTTCATATGAAAACGCACATTGACAACAGCCGAGATGTACCTCGTGTTGGTGCCAAGATCTTCTGCCAGTTTCTTTGCAGAGTATTCCTTGTCACGATACTTCTTCTGCATGACGATGATGTTCATAATCTTTTCTTGCATCTCGTCCATCATGTGAGGACTAACCAGACTTCTGTAGGCAGCCTCTTTTTCTTTCTTTTCTGTAATGTTGTACTTAGCCATCTGTGATCGCTTTTAAATTTATTTATGTGCAAATTTACAAAAAATACCAATAGGTGCAAAGGATTTTCAAAAAAAATAACTAACTTTGTACAAAAATTAAAGAATATGGACATTTTTGAAGCACTTAGGTGCTATTTCGGATATAATTCATTCAGGCAAAATCAGGAGGAAATAATCAGACATGTCACAAATGGCTGCGACGCTCTGGTTCTCATGCCTACTGGAGGGGGCAAAAGTATCTGCTATCAGATTCCCGCATTGACCATGAAAGGTACAGCCATTATCATCTCACCACTTATCAGTCTCATGAAGGATCAGGTTGAAACCTTACGGGCCAATGGAATTGAGGCTGAAGCACTTAACAGTGGCAACGACCCGGCAATAGACCTTGTAATACGAAGAAAATGCCTGGCTGGGAGCCTAAAGCTTCTTTACATTTCGCCAGAAAAGCTTTTAACAGAATTAGACTACCTGATAAGCCATATAGAAGTATCATTATTTGCTATTGACGAGGCTCATTGTATCAGTCAGTGGGGGCACGATTTCCGACCTGAATATACGCAGTTGGGCATTCTCAGAGAGAAGTTCCCCAACACACCCATCATGGCTCTTACGGCTACAGCCGACAAAATCACGAGACATGACATCATTGAGCAGCTCAAATTAAAGAATGCCCGTGAGTTCATATCAAGTTTCGACCGCCCAAACCTGAGTCTTTGCGTCAAACGAGGCTATAAAGCCGCCGACAAGATGCATTTTATTCTAAACTTCATCAAGGCACGTCCTTTTGATGCAGGCATCATCTATTGTCTGAGCAGAAAGACAACAGAGAAAGTGGCAGCCGATTTAAGGAAGAAAGGCATCAACGCCGCTCCTTATCACGCAGGACTTTCTCCACTTGAGCGCAGTCAGACTCAGGAACAATTCAAGAACGACCAGTTACTGGTGGTATGCGCCACCATCGCTTTTGGCATGGGAATCGACAAGAGTAACGTGCGCTGGGTGATACATTACAACATGCCGAAAAGCATTGAGAGTTTCTATCAGGAAATAGGGCGTGCAGGCAGAGATGGTGCTCCAGCAGAAACCATTCTGTTCTACTCATTGGCAGACATTGTACAACTCACCGAATTTGCCAAGCAAAGCGGGCAACAGGACGTCAATATGGACAAATTGAAGCGCATGCAGGAATATGCAGAATCAAATGTGTGCCGACGCCGCATTTTATTAAACTATTTCAGCGAGCAGACCGATCACGACTGCGGCAACTGCGATGTTTGCGAGAATCCGCCCCAGCGATTCGACGGCACACGCTATGTACAAATGGCTCTCAGCGCTGCTAAGCGCTCTGACGAAAAGATACGCATAGCCACCATCATAGAGATTCTAAAAGGCATGCGTTCGCCAACTGTCGAGCGCAACGGATATGACAAACTAAAGACTTTCGGTGTAGGGAAAGACGTCTCATTGAACGACTGGCAGGATTATCTGTTACAGATGCTGCAGATGGGATTCATCGAGATTGCTTACAACGACGGCAACAAGGTAAAGATAACAGATATCGGCAACGATGTGCTCTATGGACGGAAAGAGGCCTCACTATGCGTGGTCGACCACAGTACTAAGGAAGAACCGAAGAAGCGAAAGCTGAAACTGGAGATTCCCACAATCACCATTCCAGGTCTTCCACCAACCACTGGCGTCGAAGACCCTAAGCTTTTCGAAGCCCTGCGTGTTTTACGTGCAACATGCGCTAATGAAGAAGGATTTCCGCCCTATATCATTTTCAACGACAAAGTGCTCCATTCGCTGGCCACCATCAAGCCCACAACCCTTGAACAATTCGGTCATATTTCAGGCATAGGAGAACACAAGAAGCAGAAGTATGGAAACCGTTTCGTTGCACTCATACAGAAATACGTCTAACGTGCTTTTTTACACCTTGTTTTATGGAAAAAGGGGAAAATAAACTAAAAAATCAGCCTAAAAATGTCACTTTTTGCTAAAAACTGATGATTTATAGCGGTTTTGTGAAGAGAATTTTGTAAATTTGCAGGGCAAAATTACCAAAGATGGCAAAGAAAAAGATATTATTCATTAATCAGGAGATCTCTCCTTATGTACCTGACAGCTCATTGTCGCTGATGGGTAAGGGTGTTCCACAGGCTATGCAAGAGCAGAGTCATGAAATCCGTACGTTCATGCCCAAATGGGGAATCATCAATGAGCGTCGCGGACAGTTGCATGAAGTTATCCGACTGTCAGGTATGAACCTTATCATTAATGATACTGATCACCCACTGATTATTAAGGTGGCATCGATTCAGTCAGCCAGAATTCAGGTTTATTTCATTGATAACGACGATTATTTCGGCAAACGTCTGATGGCAAAAGACGAGAATGGCGAAGATTATCTTGACAATGGTGAGCGCGCTATATTCTTTGCACGTGGCGTATTGGAGACAGTCAAGAAACTGCGTTGGGTGCCCGATATCATTCACTGTCAGGGATGGATGAGCGCCGTTGTGCCTCTCTATGTCAAGACCGCTTATCACGATGAGCCTTCGTTTGCAGAAGCAAAGGTTGTAACATCGCTCTTTGAGAAGAACATCGACAAGGACCTTGGCGAAAATTTCAAAGAATGCCTTGAGTTCCGTGAGGCCAAAGCAGAGTTACTGAAGGACTATAAGAACGAATTCGATTTCAACGAGTTGAGCAAGCTGGCCATCGATTACAGCGACGGCGTGATACAAGCCGATCAGAAAGTCGATCAGAAGTTGCTGAAATATGCAGCTGGCAAGAACATCCCCGTACTTGATTATCAAGAGGACTTTGCCGACTCATATGAGAATTTCTACAACCGGCTGTTTCCTGAAGAGCAGCCAGAAGTAGAAGAAGATTAAAAATATAGAATACCTCGACACATGAAATTTAAATGTATAACAGCGATTGCTTTTACTGCAATGGCAATACTCTCTTGTAGTGAAGATACAGAAGGCATCGGACAGTCACTGACCGATGAGACGGATAAATTAGAGATAACGACGGGCGTTTTCAGCGCTACCAGCCGCTCTATACAAGTCGACTCTGTCTTTTCAAAGCACTTTGACTGCTACTTCGGCAAGGTGAAAGACCCTGAAACAGGTGCCTATGTGAAGAGTGAGTTCATGACCCAGTTCAACATACTGGAGGATATGGTTATGCCTGACCGCAGTAAAATACTCGGCTCATACGATGGTGATATCGCAGCCGACTCTTGTGAGATATGGCTGATATTCGACCGTTCAAAGTGCTATGGCGACTCACTCACTCCGATGAAGATCAATATCAAGGAGCTGAGTAAACCCATGAGCGACGCGAAGACATATTACAGCAACTTCGATCCCATCAGCGAGGGTTACATCAGAGAAGACGGACTGAAGAAAAGCATGGCATTCTCGTTGGCAAATCTTACCGTCAAAGACAGTCTGCGCAATACCAATGGCTATACCGACTATTCCATTGTCGGATTGAACGATCCTTATACCGACAAGAGCGGCAAGACATACAACAACTACGGCACTTATGTGCTTCGCAGTTACTACGATCACCCTGAGTATTTCAAGAACGTATACACATTCGTCAACAACGTGTGTCCAGGCTTCTATTTCGAGGTGAACGACGGTCTTGGAGTAATGGCAAAGATTTCGGAAATAGATATTAATATGCATTTCCACTATCAGGCTGACACCACCGTATATTACGGTTCTCTCTTCCTCTCGTCGACTCCCGAGGTGCTTCGAACCACAAGGGTGGTTAACGACAATGCAGCCTTGCAGCGACTGGTTAACGATAAGAGCTGTACTTACCTGAAAGCGCCCGCAGGCATTTTCACAGAGGTTACATTGCCAGTTGACGAGATCAGTCAGGCACATACAAAAGACTCACTACTCTCCGTAAGCATTAACTTCAACAGACAAAACAGCAACATCAGCACACAATACCCGCTGAACACTCCTGACTATATTCTGATGGTGCAGAAAGACAGTCTGAACACATTCTTTGAGACCCAGACTATATACAACTACACCAGTTCCTATATGGCTGGTTTGTCGGCAAACGCCTATTCATTCAGCAACATCGGCAATCTCATCACCCTGATGGCTAAGAACAAGGCAGAGGGATTGAAGAGCGATCCGAACTGGGTGGCAAAGCATCCTGATTGGAACAAGGCCGTACTCGTCCCCCTTGCTGCAACTATCACATACGACAACTACAGAAATCCTACGGTTACAGCAATAGCTAACCAGATGGGACTTTCGAGTACGAAGTTGGTAGGAGGTGACGGTAATCCTATCGAAATGAAAGTGATTTACGCCCGATTTAAGGAGAAATAAGATATGGCTGACGGATTCTTAGAGAAACATCATGAGGAGTACGAGGCACGCAAAGAAGCCTGGCTCCGAAAGAAGAAACATCTGCCAAAGATAAATAAGAAATTAGAGCGCCCCGTTGATGAGGCGCTCTAATTTCTTATCCGATAACCTTGAACTTGGCAAACTTCAGCAACAACTGCTTGGTGCCCGCATTACGGAATTGTACGGTCGCCTTGGTATTCTCGCCCGTACCTTCTATTCTTATCACCTCTCCAATACCAAAGCGTTGATGCTCAATCCTACATCCTTCATGCAAATCACTGACACTCGGGTCTGTTGCCAATGGTCTCGGTGCTACAGCCTGATGCAGACGTTTGAAGTTGGGGCCAAAGGGGTCAACAGGCTTCTCAGGACGCCTGGGAGCAACGGCTCTCGGCTTGGGATCGGCCTTGAACTGGGTAGCCACAGGCCTCGGATTCTGCATCCACTCAGGAGCCTCGCTCTCATAGCCTCGTGTATTCCTGCTATATCCGCCAGTATTACCTGTACCATAGGCACCGCCATCATATCGGTTATAAGCCTTACGACTCGCTGAGCCGAATATACTTTCACCCCCACCCGCTTCAGAATGCACTTCCAGCAAGTCAGAGTCAATATCGCGGATGAAGCGCGAAGGCGTGTCATACTCCATGCGGCCATAGCGGAAACGGTTCTGCGCGCATGTCAGTATACAATGCTTCTCTGCTCGCGTGATGGCTACATAGAGCAGTCGGCGCTCTTCCTCGAGCTCGCGCATCGAGTTGGTGCACATAGGACTGGGGAAGATGTTTTCCTCTAGTCCAACCACAAACACCGTCGGGAATTCCAAGCCCTTGGCTGAATGGACGGTCATCAGCGTCACCTTATCATTTGAATCGCCGTCGTCACTGTCAAGGTCGGTCAACAAAGCCACTTCCTGCAGGAAGTCAGTCAGATAAACCTGCTCACCCATATCCTCCTCGCGGCGACTCTCCACGAAATCCTGCATACCCGAGAGGAACTCTTCAAGGTTCTCCTGGCGCGAGATGTCCTCAGGATTACGACCGCTATAGATATCCTTGCTGATGCCTGAATTCATGATGATATCATGACCGAGAGCGTAAGCATCCTCCGTCTGCAGTCTGCCTATCCAGCCCTCTATCAGTTCGCGAAAAGCCTGAATCTTGGTCATCGTCCCCTTGTTCACATCCATCGGGAAGAGTACAGGCTCCTTTATTACCTGCCACAGACTGACGCCATAGGTCTGCGCCGTCTGAATGATTTTCCCTACCGTTGTATCACCGATGCCACGTGCCGGATAGTTGACAATACGCTTAAAAGCCTCTTCGTCGTTAGGATTGGCAATAAGACGGAAATAGGCAATCACGTCCTTGATTTCCTTGCGCTGATAGAAACTCAGTCCGCCATAGATACGATATGGGATGTTATCCTTACGCATCTGCTCCTCGAAGCTACGGCTCTGCGAGTTGGTGCGATACAGGATGGCAAAGTCACTCCAGTTACACCCGTCCTGACGCCGGATGCGCTTAATGTCCTGCGTCACGATCAGCGCTTCTTCCCTATCCGAATAGGCAGGTTTCAGTTGCAAGCGCTCACCATGCTCGTTTTTCGAGAACACGTTCTTCGGAATCTGCCGTTCGTTACGGCGAATCAGCGAGTTGGCGGCCTGAACAATCAACTGCGTTGAGCGATAATTCTGCTCCAGCTTGAATAGTTTGGCATCGGTATACTGACTCTGAAAGTTCAGGATATTGTCGATATTGGCACCTCTGAACGAGTAGATGCTCTGGGCATCGTCGCCCACCACGCACACACGCTGGCGCTCTTTTGTCAACTGATAGACAATGGCCTGCTGCGCAAAGTTAGTATCCTGATACTCATCTACGAGCACAAAATGGAACTTCTCGACATATTTCTGGCGGATTTCCTCATGCTTCTCAAACAGAACCCACGTCTGAACCAACAAATCATCGAAATCCATCGCATTAGCCTGACGGCATCTCTCCGCGTACCTTATATATATGTGTGACACCTGAGGGCGCTTCTGAGCAGCGTCATCGCTTGCCCATGAGCTCTGCTGATACTGCTGAGGCAGCAGTAAGTGGTTCTTTGCCATGGAGATACGGTCGGCCACCGATGAAGGCTTATAGACTTTATCGTCGAGTCCCATCTCCTTGATGATTGTTTTCACCAGTGAACGGGCGTCGCTCTGGTCGTAGATGGTAAAGTTGGAATTATAACCCAAATGCTCGGCTTCAGCCCTCAAAATGCGTGCGAAAACGCTGTGAAAAGTGCCCATTTGCAGATATCTGGCTTGCTCGCTGCCCACCAAACGGCCTATACGCTCCTTCATTTCACGCGCCGCCTTGTTGGTAAACGTCAATGCTAATATCTGCCAGGGGTTCATTCCCTGCTCTAACAGCCACGCGATTTTATACGTCAGGACACGGGTCTTACCCGACCCTGCACCAGCAATAACAAGACTCGCTCCGTCGCAGTATTCAACCGCAACACGTTGGCTATCATTCAGTTGTTGTAATATATCTGTGTTCACGATGCAAAGTTACGAAAATAATTCGAAACCACCAAATGACTCAAGAAGGCTTTCATCCGATGAAAGTATCACTTTCTGGCGTGGAAACTCCTGCTTTCATCCGTATTCTTATAATAATCACACAGTTATCACTTTATTACATCTATAGAGGAATGGCGTTTGCTGCAGTTGTTGCAGTGTTGCAGTTCAAATCATGAATGGAAAAAGTGAAGAATTAATTCTATATATTTATATATATATAATATATATAATATATAGACCTTACTTTTGGGGATGCGCCACTCTTACAAACAACTGCAACACTGCAACAACTGCAGCAATTACGCCCGATTTATGAGAATGACACGAAATTTAACTTTTTTGAGCGATTAAAATTTGGTAGTCTCATTTTTTTGCTGTACCTTTGTAGCCAGTTATTATCAACTAAATAATTAATAAACCCAAAAAGTAGAATCGAAATGAAAAAGATTATGATGATTGTTGCTGCACTGGCTATGACAGTAGCTATGCAGGCACAAACGAAATTCCACGATGTTGAGGCTAATGAGGCCAAAGGTCCAGTAAAGACAATGACGCTGAGCATGATGGGCAACGAGCGCACCATCAACTTCTCGCAGGATGGTAAGATGCAGTCAAGTGACATGTCAGACGCTGTATACGATGCGGAAGGCTACCTCCAGTCAGCCAAGATGAACGTACAGGGACAGAGCGTTGACATGAAGTTCGAATGGGAGAACGGCCGTCTGAAGAGCCAGACCATCAACATGATGGGTCAGGACATCAAGACAACGCTCAACTACGACGAGAATGGTGTCATCAAATCACAGAGCATTGACATGGGTGGCCAGGTAATGGAATCCCCCTACTCTGACTACAAGTTCGACGATCATGGCAACTGGATCAGCCGTAAGGCATCGATGATGGGTCAGGAGATGACAGCCACACGTTCGTTCACCTATTACGAGTAAATATATTAATAAGGTGTAACCCACTTTGCCACAAAGCGGATCAGAATGTACCTTCTGCTCCGCTTTTAATTTGCATAAACATACCAATTTGCCTACATATATGACACAAATTAAAAAAGTCCGCCTATTTTAACACATTCAGTGGGATAGAATTTTGGTGGTTTCGCAAAATCTTCGTAACTTTGCACGCGATTTAAGAACAAGGATATCAAAATCAGCCCAAAAATGAAAAAAGAACTGAAAAAGGTGTTGGTACTCGGATCGGGTGCCTTGAAAATCGGACAAGCCGGAGAGTTTGATTACTCAGGTTCACAAGCTTTAAAAGCTCTTCGCCAAGAAGGCATTAAGAGCGTTCTCGTTAACCCTAACATCGCAACTATCCAAACCAGTGAAGGTATTGCTGACAAGGTGTATTTTCAGCCAGTGAATACTCACTTCGTAACAGAGATCATTAAGAAGGAGCGCCCCGACGGCATTCTGTTGGCATTCGGAGGTCAGACCGCATTGAACTGCGGAACGGAGCTTTATCTGAATGGAACGCTTAAGGAGTACGGAGTTGAAGTTTTAGGAACAAGTGTCGAGGCCATCATGAATACTGAGGACCGCGACCTTTTTGTTAAAAAGCTGGCAGAGGTCAATCTGAAAGTACCCGTATCGCATGCCGTAGAGTCGATGGAAGATGCGTTGAAGGCAGCCCACGAAATCGGATTCCCTATCATGATTCGTTCGGCTTATGCACTTGGAGGTCTGGGGTCAGGTATCTGTCCCGATGAGAAGAAGTTCAAGGAGCTGGCAGAGTCAGCCTTCACCTTCGCCCCACAGATTCTCGTTGAGGAGTCGCTGAAGGGATGGAAGGAGATTGAGTTTGAGTGCATCCGCGATGCCAATGACCGCTGCTTCACCGTAGCCTCTATGGAAAACTTCGATCCCCTGGGCATTCACACCGGTGAGTCAATCGTTGTAGCGCCTACCTGCTCACTCCGTGACGACCAGGTTAAGATGCTGCAGGACATCACCATCAAGTGTGTGAAGCACCTCGGCATCGTTGGTGAGTGCAACATTCAGTTCGCTTTCAATGCTGAGACCAACGACTACCGCATCATCGAGATTAATGCCCGTCTGTCTCGTTCTTCAGCCCTTGCCTCTAAGGCAACCGGTTATCCCCTCGCCTTCGTAGCAGCCAAGATTGCTCTTGGATACACACTCGACCAGATTGGCGAGATGGGCACCACAAGCTCAGCATACGTTGCTCCACAGCTCGACTATATGATCTGTAAGATTCCCCGCTGGGACCTCACCAAGTTCGCAGGCGTAAGCCGTCAGATTGGTTCTTCAATGAAGTCTGTTGGTGAGATTATGTCTATCGGACGCTCTTTCGAGGAGATGATTCAAAAGGGTCTCCGCATGATCGGTCAGGGCATGCACGGTTTCGTTGGCAACGACCACACCAAGTTCGAAAACCTTGAAGAGGAGTTGGCTAATCCTACCGATCTCCGTATATTTGCCATCGCACAGGCTCTTGAAGAGGGCTACACCATCGAGCGCATTGAAAAGCTCACGAAGATCGACGTCTGGTTCCTGGAGCGCCTGAAGCACATCGTTGACCTGAAGCATGAGCTGCAGAAGTACAACAAGCTTGAGAAACTGCCCGACGAGTTGCTGCTTGAGGTGAAGCGCTGCGGATTCAGTGACTTCCAGATTGCACGCTTCGTGCTGAAGCCCCAGGGCGGCAACATGGAGAATGAGAACCTGGCCGTTCGTAAGTATCGTAAGCAGCGCGGCGTGATGCCTTCAGTAAAGCGCATTCCAACCGTTGCTTCTGAGAATCCCGAGCTGACCAACTATCTCTACTTCACCTACACCCACACGCCAGCCTTCGGCAATCCTGAGGGTGAGAAGTACACAGCTGCACACGATATCAATTACTATAACAACGAGAAGTCGGTTGTAGTTCTCGGTTCTGGTGCCTACCGCATCGGTTCTTCTGTAGAATTCGACTGGTGTTCGGTTAACGCCATCAACACCGCCCGCAAGCTGGGTTACAAGTCAATCATGATCAACTACAACCCTGAGACGGTATCAACCGACTACGACATGTGCGACCGCCTCTACTTCGATGAACTCTCACTGGAGCGTGTGCTCGACGTTATCGACCTCGAGTCTCCTCGCGGCGTGATTGTATCAGTAGGTGGTCAGATTCCTAACAACCTCGCCATGAAGCTCTATCGTCAGGGTGTTCCCGTACTGGGCACCAGCCCTGTCAACATTGACCGTGCAGAGAACCGCGATAAATTCTCGGCCATGCTCGACAAGTTGGGCATCGACCAGCCGGCATGGAGAGCACTGACCAGCTTCGAGGACGTTAAGGACTTCGTCGACAAGGTGGGCTATCCCGTCCTCGTCCGTCCGTCATACGTACTCTCTGGTGCAGCCATGAACGTCTGCTACGACGAAGAGGAGCTGCATCGCTTCCTCAACATGGCTACAGAGGTAAGTAAGGAGTTCCCCGTAGTCGTTTCTAAGTTCATGACCGAGACAAAGGAGATTGAGTTCGACGCCGTAGCCGACAAGGGTGAGGTTATCGAGTATGCCATCTCCGAACACGTAGAGTATGCTGGTGTACACTCAGGCGACGCCACGATGGTATTCCCCGCACAGCACATCTACTTCTCTACCATCCGTCAGATAAAGAAGATTGCACATAAGATTGCAGCCGAGCTGAACATCTCGGGTCCGTTCAACATCCAGTTCCTGGCAAAGAATCGTGAGGTAAAGGTTATTGAGTGTAACCTCCGCGCTTCTCGCTCATTCCCATTCGTGTCAAAGATCCTGAAGCGCAACTTCATCGAGACTGCCACGAAGATCATGCTCGACGCTCCTTACCAGAAGCCCGAGAAGAGCGAGTTCGACATCGATCGCATCGGTGTGAAAGCCTCTCAGTTCTCTTTCGCCCGCTTGCAGAATGCCGACCCCGTACTCGGTGTAGACATGAGCTCTACCGGTGAGGTTGGATGCTTGGGTGATGACTTGAATGAGGCTCTGCTCAATTCACTCATTGCCACAGGCTACTCTATTCCTAAGGATGCCGTTCTCATCAGTTCTGGCGGTGCCAAAGGAAAGGTTAGTCTGCTTGAGCCCGCCCAGCAGCTGGCTAAGAAAGGCTACACCATCTACGCTACATCAGGTACAGCCAAGTTCTTCAACGACAACGGCGTAAAGGCTCAAGCTGTAGCATGGCCTGATGAGGATGGTGACAACAACGTGATGGATCTCATCAGCCAGCACAAGGTTGGATTGGTTATCAACGTACCGAAGAACCACACCAGCCGCGAGCTGACCAACGGCTATCGTATCCGTCGTGGAGCAATCGATCACAATATTCCTCTGATGACAAACGTTCGTCTGGCTAAGGCATTCATCGAAGCCTTCACAGCAATGAGCCTCGACGATGTGAAGATTAAGTCTTGGCAGGAATATAACAACTAATGATTGTCGACGAATACAAGACGATAAAGACCGAAGGCGAGGGCTACTACACGGAGAAGCGTAGCAAGTTCCTCGCCTTCGTTCATCATGTAACGTCAGTAGACGAAATCAAGGAGCTGCTGGCCAGTTACCGGAAAAAGTACTACGATGCCCGCCACGTGTGCTATGCCTATATGCTGGGGCCTGAGCGTACAGACTTCCGTGCTAACGACGACGGCGAGCCCTCATCAACAGCAGGCAAGCCCATTCTCGGGCAGATTAATTCCAACGAGCTTACCGATATCCTCATCGTTGTGGTACGTTACTATGGCGGTGTAAACCTTGGTACCAGCGGACTCATCGTGGCTTATCGTGAGGCAGCTGCCGATGCCATCGCTCACTCTGAAATAGAAACACGTCAGGTTGAGGAGATTATCACCTACTCTTTTGCTTACCCCATGATGAACGACGTGATGCGTATCGTCAAGGACATGCAGCCACGCATTATCTCACAGACTTACGACAATACTTGCGAAATCAAATTGGGTATCAGAAAGAGTGAAGCCGAGCAGTTGAGAAACCGCCTGCAAAAACTTACTTTCGAATAATTATTCGTAAGTTTCCAACATTTCTTTTGGTGATTTCATTTTTTTGCACTAACTTTGCATCCGCATTTGGAGAAATGCAATAATACATTTGGAAGGTTGGCAGAGTGAACGATCGCGCTGGACTCGAAATCCGGTATACCCTTTTCGGGTATCGGGGGTTTGAATCCCTCACCTTCCGCCAAAGGAGCCTCACTCTCCGCAATTAACACCAAAAGAGAACCTCATGGTTCTCTTTTTTAGTACCTGTAAATCAGTGTCTTACAAGAACAACTCACTAACAGTGAGTCATTTAGGGGTATGGATTCCCATAATAATTCATGTGATATCATGATGCATCATGCGGCATCATAATCCTGAAAAGAATTACAAAAGGAATTACAGCCCCAAAGGATAAAAATGAAAGTGTAATTCTTAGTGACATTTACCATCAACAAATGATGGTATTGGATACTATTTCGCGCGCGAACATTATTATATTATTATACCAACTACCACACCCCCCACCATAGTTTGATTCAGTGTCATTTCAAAACACTGTTTGACACACAAATTTCATTAAAAGACGCACAATTATGCCTCAAATTGCAACATTTTGCACCGTTAGGGTCTTGAATTTGTTAAATCAAGATATTGAAAATGAAAATTTTGGTAGGCACACATTATCTACTTAATTTTGTGACAAGATAATTAATTAAATTGTATTGATATGGAACAATTTCTATCCGATAAACAGATTAAGAAGATTGCGGAAAGGACAACCAATATGGTTGTCGACCGCATTATGCTAATCTTGGGTGCGAAGCGAGAACAGTCATCCGAGATCATCTCTGTCAAAGATGCTGCTCGAATGCTTGGCATAAGCGAAGGCACCATGAGACGTAATAAGGATCAGTTCCCACACATCAAACTTGGCGACAGTAATCAAAGCCGAGTGATGTTCTATCGAGAAGCCCTGGAGAACTATATCAAGGGCGTTAAGTCATAGTTTTATGTTTTTATAATTTTAATGAAATGTCTACAACACCTATTGTTACATTGGTCTATAATCGCCGACATTCGGCGACGACCACGAAGGAGGCAGCTGTAGAGCTGCGGATTTCATATCGTAAGCAGCAGAAGTATATGTCAACCGGCATTAGACTTCTCCCCAAGCATTGGCATCGAGGACGAGTTGTGAATCGCTTCGATGCTGCTCAGATCAACCAGACTCTTGACAAGCTGGTTGCGGACGTTCGTACTGTTATCCTCAAAATGATGGAGGAAGGTACCATTGACATCTATAGTATCCCCGATAGACTTAATCTACTTCATATCGGTGATATTCGCTTTCTCGACTTCTGCGAAAAAAGAGCAGATGTAAGAAGCTTCGGAAAATCCCATGATTCAAAAACTCGTTACGAGCGCTTCATGAAGAAATTCCGTCTCTGGGGTGGCATTCATGACTGGTCTGACATCACCGAGGAGAAGATAATTGCCTTTGAAGGTCATCTTGCTTCATTGGGCATGAAGCCCTACAGCAGATGGAATAATTATCATCGGTTCCTCAATAGTTTCATATTGGACGCTATCAGTGAAGGCTATCTTCGTCGTAATCCATATAAATGGGTTCAGATAAACAAGGAGAAATCCAACGGCGGTATTGGCAAGTATCTGACGCCAGACGAGTTCTCTAAGATTAGAAATGCTAATCTGGCTACCGACAGTCTTAAGAAAGTACGTGATGTATTCGTTTTCCAGACCTATACATGTCTTGCTTACGTAGATCTTGCATCGTTCGATCCTAAGAAGATACAAGAAGTGAAGGGTATGAAAGTCTACATTGGAAAGCGCGGAAAAACTAAAGAGACATTCACTATTCCCCTCCTCTCTCCTGCCCTTGACATACTTGCGAAGTACAGGAATAAGCTTCCAATCATCAGCAACGTGAAGTATAACGAATACCTGAAGGTGGTCGCACAATCTGCTGGTATTGACAAACCTGTGAGCAGTCACTGGGCCAGACACACCGGTGCGACATTACTTCTCAATGAAGGTGGCATGGATTTGAAAATAGTGGCCAAGATTCTTGGTCATTCATCCTCTAAGATTACTGAGCAGGTGTATGCTAAGCTCCTTGACGAGACTGTAGTGGACGCGATGGCATCCTTTGAAAATAAAATTTAATTCTTAACAAGTATATGGCAAAGAGAGAGACCTCCCCCACTATATAACAGAAGGAGGGCGAGTCAAAAATAGGCACATTCTCTTTTTCCAGTTTGGCAATCAGCAATCAGGACGGATTTAACGATCTTGGTTGCTGTTTTTCACACACTTTTTTTGCCCAAACATGCAACAATCCGCCACAATATGCAACATTTGAAAGCTGGAGGGTCTTGAATTTGTTAAATCAAGACTTTATTTTTGTACGATTTGGCGACCACAAAATTATTTCTCAACTTTGCAACAGAAATTTTAAAAGAATACAGGATATTATACAGATCGCTGACAAGTGTATTCCCTATGAAGTCTATGTGAAGGACCTCGCCAGGGAGATAGTTGCCCTCCAGACGGAGGCACTTCGTCAGCCGAACGACATCATTAGCCAGAGAAAAGCTTACAAGCTATTCGGAACTGGTAAAGTCCGCCGCTGGGTTACTAAAGAAAAGCTGATACCAGTCAGCAATCGACCTGGCAAGATAGAATATCGAATCTTTGACCTGAAGAGATTGCTAGAGAGACAACAAGATAATTTTCTTTAATATATAATAAGGTATGGAAGGTTTTATAAAATTACTAAGACAGATTTTGGATTGGCGATGGTTCCGTGATCCTCACGTAGCCCACCTCTTCGTGTATTTGCTGTTACGCGCAAACTACACTGATGCAGAATGGCAAGATATCGTGATAAAGCGGGGACAATTAGTTACCTCAAGAGATACTCTGGTCCACGAAACAGGACTCACAGAGTCAATGGTTAAAAGAGGCCTAAGAGTATTGAAAAGAACTGGGGAGATACAGACGATGTCGACGAACCAATACACCGTGGTAACTATCGCTAAATACGATGAATATCAAGGAAATATATGTAACGGCAACCAGACAACGTCCAGCGAAGAACCAACGGTTGACCTGCAGACGACCACAAGAAAAGAATATAAGAATGGAAGAAAGCAACAACCCAGCTCCCCCCAGCCCCCACTCGGTTTTACTGATACCGGCTACAACGACTATGATTTCAGTTTTGTAGAAACATCATTTGGAAATGCCTTTTATAGGTGGCTCAGATATAGGAAGGAACAATTCAAGTTCCTGTATAAGAGTCAGGATTCTCTTCAGACATGCTATACCAAATTGGTCAAATTGGCAGGCAATGACCCTCTCAAGGCGATGGCTATTGTGGAACAGAGTATCGCCAACTCATGGAAAGGTTTATTCGAACTTAATGATTATAAAAATGGAACTAATACACAACAATCAATCGGTGACCGCATCCGGCGAGATGCAGCTAAAGCAGCAGAATTCTCTCGTAAGCTTGACCAAGAGCGACGAGCCAACGTTTGTAGCGGAGATTCTGCAGAAGTATGGGAGCCTTGATGGCGTTATGGAACGACTCTCCTTCGACAAGGTAAGTATCGTTGGTAATGATGTGAGGATGGCACTAACTGCCAATGTTCCTTCGTTTGTAAGACTGGATCGAACTTTCGGAAAGGGATCTGCAAGGCGATGGCTATTTGAGCATCTTAAGAGTTTATTCTTGGTGTTTAGCATCGCTTCGGACAAGATGGACAACATTCAGATCGTAGAACTGGCCGACACCATAACTGCAAGATTCCCTTGGCTAAAGCTTACGGAGTTCATGCTTTTTGAGTGCTATTTTAAGTCCGGGAAGTATGGTAGGTTCTACGGAGAGAACAGTTACTTTCTTGTTATCACGGAGGCGTTGACAAAATTTCTTCAAGAACGCAACCAGCTATATGCAATAATCGAACGTGAGGAAGCAGAGGCTAAGGCGGCACATGACGTGCCAGGTATAACATGGGAAGAACACTGCAGAAGCAAAGGGGTGGTTGGAGAGCCGCCTCCCCCAGGTCATTTATCCGGTAAACGTCTACTGGAGGATAAGCGAAATAAGGAACAAATGCTTATCCAGCAGACAATAGAATCAGCAAAGGGAGTTATAGCTATGAAGGATAAGCTCTCTAAAGATAATTACGGAGCTATGCGCTACGGATTCCGGAAACGTTATGGAAGCTATCCCGAGAAATATCTTGCGACACATGAAGAGAAGTCCGTTTCTGCGGAATAACAAGAAGGATTCATCAGTTAACGAGTCTAAGACTCTCAGTGAGAAGGATGCCAAGATCATCCATATGGAAGGTTTTAGGGTTACAACTGGGGCATCTACCCTATTTTCGGCCATCACCTTATTCCTTTTCCACATAGGTTGGCTATCATAGAAACTACATTTTAAATATTAAAAGACATGAATATGAAACAAGATTGTTTATTTATTGGCGGTTTGACGAAAGAGTTTCTTCTTGAAGTCTATTACCGTGTTGAGAATGACTCACCTGATAACTCTGTAGAGTATAGTGAGTCCATAGAGATGACCACTTTCGAACTTGCGGAGCAAGTCGTTACCGGTCGGGCTGAGTCTGACGAGGATGCCATCACAATCCCCATTGACAAGTCTATCCAAGATCTCTTGGAGGAGATATACGAGACCTATGAGGATAACGATGGCGAGCTTTTTTATTCTTACGAGCTGACCGAGACTATGGAGCAGTTCCTGTATAATCTGGGCAGATACTTGATTAGAGGCGATTACAATGAGCCTTTTTGCAATTGACAGATACTGAAGCATACATCAACTTGCAAGCCTTTTCAAGAGTTCGACAAGCACGAGCCAGATGTCCTCAATAGTGGACAGTTTCACACGTTCACTTACAGCGAGAGCCGAGAATGCACTCCGCATCCCCGGCTCTCAATATCACCTGGCTTCACTCTCGATAGTAATAGCCAATTT
>JAEEGJ010007348.1_pt1 | contig 31714 bp, 23 predicted proteins | sample 8958761 | NCBI WGS metagenome assembly JAEEGJ01 (sample SAMN16246546, study PRJNA631951) | gut metagenome | biome: gut microbiome; feature: rumen; material: RS-attached | host: Bos | place: Iran: Karaj | collected 2018-10
TCGGCTACCTGCTGGTAGGTGCGCGTTTCTCCGTAAGGAATCTCGGTGATTGCATCCCAGACTTTCATCTGGAAATCGGTGCCGTACACCTTGAGCGGGAGCGAAAATTCCTGGAGCTTTCCGGCCAAGTACAGGTTCAACTGCTGTACAGCCTTGCGGTAGGCGCGGGCCACCGTCGAAGATAAAGTCTGAACCACATCCGGCTCGGCATAGGCGCAGGCCTGAACCGAACTCGGAACGCCTTCTCCCGTATAGCGCAGGCTACACAGCTTGGATTTTTCGAACACGAACGTCCACTGCCCCCACAAGTTGCGGTGCGCAATCGTCGTGAATCTTGAATCCGAGAAGTTCATGGTATGAATATAAAAAGGTGTTCAGTTTCAGGCAACAAGTTTTTGTAGGAAGTAGGCAGTAGACAGTAGGCAGTGGTTAGTAAGAACTTAGTTGGTAGAACTTAGAACTCAGACTAATTACGAAAAAAAGCCTATTTCTCTATACTCTAAGCTCTAAGTTCTAAGTTCTGTTTTCTAACTTTCCTAGCATGGAATCTTACTTTTTTATCGGTGTTGCGGGCGTAGGCATGAGTGCCATTGCCCAGTATCTTGTTGGCAAGGGTGTAGCAATTAGCGGTTCGGACCGCCAGTTTGGAGCGGCAGAAAAGCCCCTCGTCATGAATCAGCTTGAAGAATGTGGCGTTAAGTGCTTTCCGCAGGACGGCTCTGGCGTTGTAGAAGGCCTGAATGCAGTGGTGGTAAGCACCGCCATCGAAGACACGAACCCGGACCTCAAGCGCGCCAAAGAGCTTGGAATTCCGGTGATGCACCGCAGCGAAATGCTGGCAAAGATTTCTAAAGAAGCGAAGACTATCGCCGTTTCGGGCACCAGCGGAAAGTCCACCGTAACCGCCATGATTTATCACATTCTGCAATACGCGGGCCTTCAGCCTTCCGTGATGACGGGTGCTGGCCTCGTGAACCTGCAGAAAGAAGGCAAAATCGGTAATGCCGTTTCGGGCAAGGGCGAATGGCTCGTTGTCGAAGCAGACGAAAGCGATGGAACGCTCGTTCGCTACGAACCCGAAATAGGCCTCATTCTGAATGTGGACAAGGACCACAAGGAAATGAGCGAACTCCAGGAAATTTTCCTCAAGTTCAGCCACAACATTTTGGACAACGGCAAGATTCTGATCGTGAACGATGCGCACCCGCTGGCCAAGAAGTTCAGTGCCGGCCGTGAATTCGACTTTGGCTTTGAAAATTACGTGGGCGTACAGGGCACGGACTTCAAGTCTGTCGGAACCTCGATTCAGTTCCGTGTGCGCCACCAGGCAGAACTCGTGAAGTTCGTTGTGCCGCTCCCGGGCAAGCACAATATGGAAAATGCCCTGGCCGCAACGGCTGCCGCACTCCGCGCAGGCGTAACGCTGCATACCTGCGCCGACGCCCTTGCGACATTCCCGGGCGTGTTCCGCCGCCATCAGATTCTCGGAACCTTCAACGGCGTGACTCTCGTGGACGACTTTGCCCACAATCCGGCGAAGATCGCTGCCAGCATCAAGAGTGCCCAGGACTTTACCGAAGGCCGCGTCATCGCCTGGTTCCAGCCTCACGGCTTTGGCCCCACGCGATTCCTGCGTAACGACCTTGTCGAATTCATCTCGAAGACGCTTCGCCCGAAGGACTTTGACGACGACCGCGACAACGACGTCATCTTCTTCAGCCAGATTTACTACGCCGGCGGCACCGTCACCCGCGACATCAGCGCCGGTGACCTTGCTGACGACTTGCTCCTCAAGGGCTGCGAAGCCATCTACATCGAAGACCGCGACAAATGCGCCGAGAAGATGGTTGAAGTCGCCCAGCCCGGTGATACCATCCTTCTGATGGGTGCCCGCGATCCGAGCCTTCAAGCCTTCGCTCAGCACGTGCAACAATTGCTTGAAGACGAAACGATGTAAAAGCCGATGCTGACCTACGTCAGCATGACTTTTACAAACACTCGTGCTTGCTCATGCAATGCAGGCTGCCGCCTTCTTCAATCACAGTGCGGCAATCCAGCCCGATAACCTTGCGATCCGGGTACACGCTTTCAAAGTAAGCCTTCGCCTTCGCGTCGTTCGGCGACTTGTACTTCGGGAAAATGAGCGCGCCATTCACATAAATAAAATTCATGTAGCTGGCAGGCAGAATCTGTCCATCGTCAAGCTTACGCTGCGGCGGAAGCGGTAACGTGTCGACCTTGGCCTTCTTGCCGTAATGGCTCTTGAGCCAGGTTTCGATCAAGTACTTCGCTTCGGTCAGAATAATATTGTTCGGAGAGCGCTTATCGGTCGCTTCGCACATCACGATGCGGTCCTTGGCCACAAAGCGGGCCACGTTGTCGATATGGCCGTCCGTATGGTCGCCGTGGAGCCCGTGGGGGAGCACCAGCATGTCGCGCAAGCCAAACGCCTTGCAAAGGGCCTTGACTACATTCTTGATGTTCTTCACATCATTGCGGTTCTTGCCCGTCAAGCAATCCAGCGTGGTAATGCCGAGACCGTCACCGTTGACTTCGATGGCTCCGCCTTCAAAAATGTAGGGAACACTCGTGCCCTTCTTGTATTCGAAAATATCGGCAATGCGTGCAGGAATCTGGTTGTCGTTTTTCCAAGGCGGAAATTTTGCACCCCAGGCGTTAAAGACCGTTTCCGAAACAATCGTTTCTTTCCCCTTTTTCAAGAAGAACGGACCGTAATCGCGAATCCAGATATCGTCTGTCTTAATGGTAAAGAAACTGGCCGGGAAGGGGCGGTCGGCAACGGCAATCTTTTCCGGCGTCGTCAGAAAATCCTTTTTAGGAACCAGTACGTTTACGGGCTGGAATTCGCTAATCGTGCGAATTAAATCGATATAGAACTTGCGGATCATTTCGCCGCGTTCGCCGTACCAGTTCTTTTTATTGTGCGGAAAAGCGAGCCATGTGGCAGCTTGATCTTCCCATTCAGCGGGGTAGCGAATAATTGCTTTTGCCATAAAAATATCTCTTGTCTATTTGTCGCACCAAATTTTGAGAATGTCCCCGTAAAGGTCTACGCGGCGGTCTCTAAAGTGCGGCCACCAGCGGCGATTTTCCTCGGTTTCGGCGAGGTCAATCTCGACAATGCTTGCGCCCAAGAAATCGGTATCGCACTTGTGGATCAAGTAGCCATCGGGTGCGGCCACAAAAGAAGTTCCCCAGAAGGTGAGTTCGCCTTCGGTACCGATGCGGTTTGCCGAAAGCACGAAGGTGCGGTTCGCAATCGCATGTCCACGCATCACCGTGACCCAGCTGTCCTGCTGGCGCGGATAGATTTCGGCCGGTTCGGACTTCATCCAACCGATGGCAGTGGGGTAGATGAGAATGTCGGCACCCTTCAGGCTCATAATGCGAGCGGCTTCGGGGAACCATTGGTCCCAGCAAATCAGCACGCCGAGCGTACCGGCGCTCGTCTTGATGGGTTCAAAACCCGTGTCGCCCGGAATAAAGTAGTATTTCTCGTAAAAGGCCGGATCGTCGGGAATGTGGCTCTTGCGGTAAAGACCGGCAATGCTTCCGTCGCGTTCAAAAACAAAGGCGCTGTTGTGATAAATGCCGCGTGCGCGTTTTTCAAAGAACGGGAAAACGATAACGGCGTTAATCTCTTTGGCAATGCCTTGCCACTGCTTGACAATGGGGCTATCCTTTTCGATGGCCATGTCAAAAAAGTCGGCATTTTCCTCGAACGGGAAATACGGCGTATGGAACATTTCGGGGAGAACGACCAAGTCGATTCCCTTGCCCTTGAGCGCAAGCGCCTGTTCCACGTACCATTGGTTATTGGTCTCGGTGTTGCCCGTCCACTTGCCCTGCAGTGTTGCTGTCTTGATTTTGTTCATGGTCCAAATTTAGATTATTATTGTTCAACTTCAAGAACCAATAGTCTTCACTATTGATAGAACTCGCGTTAAGAATCGGGTCGTTTTCCGGATCGATCATAACTACCTCAATGTGTCGCGTACAAAGCCGTCTTCGGGCGGTTCGCTAAAGACTTCGAAGGTTCCCGAGCCAATCACGGCGCCGTTCTTGTAGGCGATTTCTACACGGTATTTGCCGGCAGGAACATTCTTTTTACGGGTAAAGGTCCTAAAGCCCGATTCTCGGCCGCCGTTAATCATCATGCGGCCCGAAGAAATACGGTCGGTCAACGAATATTTGCCGGTTTTCGGGTCCTGGTAATACCACAGGTATTCAAGTTCGGCCTTGAGCTTTGCCGGCGCATAGACCGAGGTCAAGAAGTACACTTCGCTGCTGTCGACGCGGTGTACGCTCGGAATCTTAAGGCCAACCATCTGCAGCAGGCTCGGATCGTCCACATCGCAGCTGTAGCTTGCCTTGTCAAAGTTCTGGCAGGCGAGTTTCTGCTTGAGCACCAGCGGTACCGGCGGCACCCAATTCATAATGTAGGCGACAATCAAGAAGATGCTGATGAGGGCGGGAGCAACCAGAATGCTCTTTTTGCGGTGCGAAATCTTCCAGATAAACAGGCACAAGCTAAAAGACAACAACGTGCTGATCAGGAACCAGATGAATCCGATTCGGTGAACAAGGTGCGGAATCGCAAAGTTCATGAACATCGTGCCCAGCAAACAGAAGAACGCTAGGCTTACGCCGAAGCTTTCGTACTTCTTTTGCAGGAATTCATTACCCACAAGCAAAATAGCAAGCAAAATCACGAGCAAGAACGAGGCGAGCGAGCCGCTGCTCTTGAAGTAGCAGACCACTAGGGCGCTGAACAAGCCTCCAAAGAAGAATTGCACGGCCCATGTAAAGCGCTGTTTCCAGGTTTCGCTCCATTCGCGGTCCAAGAAACGGTGGCGCACAACGATTGCGTTTTCAGGAATTGCCGTTGATTCATAGCCCACATTCTTGGCAAACTTGGTGGCAGCACCCTTTGCCTTGACTGCGGCGTCTTTGGCTTGGGCAGAAGCTTTGGCGGCTGCTTTAGCGGCGGCCTCCTTGGCCTTGGCCGAGGCAATGGCGGCGGCCTTGGCTGTCGCTTCTTTAGCTTCGAGGGCGGCGCGGTTAGCGGCTTCCTTGGCTCGCGCAGGAGTCTTTTGGGCTATAAAATTAGCGGCGCGTCTAAAGCGGGATTCTTCCGTTTTGACTTGGGAATCTTCTTCAGGTTCTGCAACAGGTTCTTCGATAACGCTGTTTTCGACAACAGGCTCGGCGGGCTTGGCAGGCTGTTCTACCGGTTTAGCGGGGGAAACCGCCTGTTTTTGAGCTGGAGCCGGTTTCTGCTGGGCCTTGGCAAGCGCCTGCAAGCGTTCCTTAGTCCAGCCTTCGGGGTGTTCCAACTGGGCCGAAAGCAAAATCACCAAAATAAGCGCACCCGTGTAGTAGGCGAGTAAAATCAAAATATCGGTGCCGTAAACCATCTGGCCGAGCGTAATGGAATCCCACGCAAAGCCGCCCAAAAAAGCTATAGCCGGAAAGAATTTCTCTAATTTTTGAACAGCGGGCTTTTCCCGCAATTTTTCAACGAATTGCATGGCCATAAAATAAAAAAATTTACTGCCGACGGGCTAATCTTAACCAGGACACTGGCAGCCATGTCAAAAAGTTTGTATTTTTGGGGCAAATTGGATTCATGAAGGAGAATATTATGAAAAAAATGATTTCATTGGCAATCGCCTTATTCTTTGCAACCACTGCTCTTGCGCAAGAAGAGTATGTACCTTCGAAAGACATTTCAGAAACAGTCAAGACGGGTGCTCTTAAACAAACTGTGATGGTGGGCGACAATATTAAAGAAACAAAGATTGAGTACACCAAGGCTAAAGGCCTGCACAAAGCAGATGGCTTCACCCAGTTGGGCTTGACGGCCTCTTGCACCGCAAACGAATCTGAAAACACAGTTGCCTGTACGGTTTCCGGACAAATCAAACGGAATCTTGTTGTTCCCACAACAATCAACCCTTATATCATTATAGAAGATGAATATGGGAAAGTTGTCATTACGGAATTTACATTCAATTTAACAGCAAGGCCTACAACTCTTAAAATTATCAAGGGTGAAGCTAATCAGTCCGTAAAGGCTGGTGAAGCCATTACGACTATTCAAATTGAATATTACGGCATTAAAAGCTTCATTTACAGCGGTAAGCCTACAGGAATCAACGTAGATAAGGATAATGAAAACCAAATCATTACTGTTAGCGGGAATTTCCCGGAAAGCACCATACCTAACGTGTATAAATTTCATATTTATGGCGTAAAGGCCGAAAACGAAAAAGACACGCTTGATATCCTGCTTACATTCGATGTTTCCACAGACAAGCCGGTTACGGTGAGCGCTACCGAAAATAAAACGCAGAAAGTATTTGCCGGCGACTCCATCAAACCCGTCGTGTTCTCGTTTACCGGTGCAAATGATTATAATTTCAAAACAACTCTGCCGGGGGATTTTTCCGCAGCAGCAGACGGTAGTAGCTTAACCGTAAAGGTTTGGGGCCTTGTTGCAGGAAATACACCTGATGGAATGTACACTATCGAAGTTGAAGTCACTGATGGTAAAACCACCGCTAAAGCCCAAGCATCTGTTGAAGTAGAGAGCGAATCTTCTAGCAGCCAGAGCTCCAGTTCCGAAGAAGATCCTGAAAGTTCCAGCTCTGTCAGCTCCAGCTCTGAACAGACTGATCCCGAAAGCTCTAGCTCTGCAAAATCGTCTAGCTCTGAAGAAACCGTTTCTTCCAGCAGCAAGGAAACCTCCTCCAGCAGCGAAACGACTAAGCCCACAAGCTCCAGCTCCGAAACGACGAAACCTGAAAGTTCTAGTTCTGAAAAGACTGTTTCTTCCAGCTCCGATAAGACAGTTTCTTCTAGCAGCAAGGAATCTTCGTCTAGCAGCGAAACAACGAAGCCTACAAGCTCCAGCTCTGAAAAGTCCACCTCCAAGAGCTCTAGCTCCGAAAAGGCTAAGAGTTCTAGCTCGACAGACGAAAGCAGCTCCTCCAGCAAGAAGGGGAAATCTTCCAGCAGCGAAAAGTCTTCAATTGTCGCTTCTGTCATGCCGACCTTCGAATTCGGTTATGCCAACAACGAACTGGTCGTCGTGCTGCCGAAGCCCGCTATGCTCCGCGTACAGGTGTTCGACATGATGGGCCACTTGGTAGAATCTTTCGCCGAGACGGTGGCTTCTTCCAAGAGCATCAACCTCGCTCACCTGGCCAAGGGTAACTATGTGGTGCGCATGGAAAGCGCCCGCTATGCCCGAAATGCGAAGATTTTTGTAAAATAGTCTCTTAAATTCTTCTAAAAAATAAGGCCCTTCGGGGTCTTATTTTTTTTGTGCAGAAAAAAAAGAATAAGATAATTCTAAATTCAGTGGTGAGTATGAGAAAATTGTTACTAACTAAAGTCATCTTTGTCCTTTTGCTGTTGAGTAGCACAACTTCGTTGGCTGAGGAATACAAATACAAGTTTGACGTTTTACAATCTTGTGGTGGTGATATTTATTCAGAAAACGGGTATGTGCGTTCTGAATTTACCTGTTATTCTGAATCTGCCACAGATCCTGTTCATTCAGACAAATCCTGTACAGCAATGGAGTCGAATAACTCCGAGACGTCTTTGAAATCCTATACAATGGGGCATCATAAGTTTACCGGCTGGACAGTCGTGTCCGGGGATTGTTCTTTTACAGATGCGAGTAAGGAGTTGACAACTTTGAAACTCAAGGGGGAGGGATGTGTAGTCAAGGTAAATAGGGTGTTTACGAACATTACACTACAAGCTGGTACAGGAGGTTCTGTTATTGGAGAAGAAGACTTAGAAAAGGATTGCGAGTTTTCCGGCTATCGCGAAAGCGACAACGGAGTAAGAGGTCACGGAAGAGCAGGATATTACTCCTATGGTGATAGTTATCTTTATTATGGATATTATGTTAAAATCACTGCAACTCCCGACAAATCTTACAGATTCGTAAATTGGACCGTTACATCGGGTGGTGAAAAATGTTCAATTGAAGATAAAAATTCAAAAAGTACATCCATATCCGTACCGTATGAAAACCATTGCACTGTCAAGGCCAATTTCGTAAAGATAGGTGTATTGACCATTGGCAGTACTACTGGTGGCTCTATTTCACCCTCTTCCTCAAAAACTGTTGATGTCGGTACTAAAGTTAACATTTCTGCAACACCCGATAATTCTTATAGATTCGAAAATTGGACCTTCTCATCGGGTAGTGGAAACTGTTCAATAGCAGATAAAAATTCAAAAAAAACAACAATAACAGTTAATGGCGATTGCAAAATCAAGGCCAATTTCGTAAAGACCGCGGTATTGACCATTGGCACTGCCACTGGCGGCTCAACTTCACCCTCTTCCCCCAAAACAGTCGATGCGGGTACAAAGGTGAAAATCACGGCTACTCCCGACAATACCCATGTCTTTGTCACGTGGAGCAAGGCTACCAATTGCCCCATCGATGATAGAAGTGCAGCAACCACCTATGTGACGGTTAACGATGATTGCACCATTAGGCCTTCCTATTACAAGTTCTACGAGCTCACGATTACTGCGGGGACTGGCGGAACAACTACCGAAACGACCAAGAGAACGTATTCGGGCGGTTCGGCTGAGGTCAGTGTTACGGCAAAACCCAATAGCGGTTACCGTTTCGACAAGTGGGTCAAGGTATCAGGCGGTAGTGCATGTTCTGTTATTGATGAAACTTCCGCAACCACGAATGTTCACGTTCGTGAAACCTGTAAGATAAGGGCCGATTTTGTTCGTACTTACGAACTGAAACTTGTCGCGGGGACCGGCGGGTCAACGAACTTTACGTCTAAAACCGTGGATACCGGTTCAAAGGTTGACATTTCGGCGTCTATTTCTCAATATGGCTACCGTTTCGACAAATGGACGTCCTCTAGTACCAGCTGTACTGTTGCAGATCCGACCGACTCTTATACGAAGGTGACGGTCAAAGGCAACTGTACCGTAACGGCAAGCTTTGTGCAAACAAACACCTTTGCAATAGGCCCGAACATAGCGGATGCCGGAACAACTTCTCCGTATGGTTACCTGACTGTCGACAAGGGTTCTTCGAAATCGATTACAGCCACTCCCAACACTAGCTATCGTTTTGATAAGTGGACCTCTGACAGTGAATCTTGCGTCATAGCCGACATAGCCAGCGCATCGACATCTTTAAAGGTGTCTGGTGAATGTAACGTAACTGCAAATTTCGTTAAGACGCAACAGCTGACGGTATCCACCAGTACGGGAGGGAGCGTATCTTCAGCAGGAACAAAAACTGTAGATTACGGCTCTGACAATACAATAACCGCTACACCTGATTCCAGCTACCGCTTCGACAAGTGGACTTCTGACAATGCGTCTTGCGTCATAGCCGACACAGCCAGCGATTCAACTACTGTAAGTGTTTCTGCCGATTGCAATATAACGGCAAATTTCGTCAAGATCCAGTATATAGATGTATTCGCCGGCACAGGAGGCACCACCTCTCCGTCAACATATATGTCAATCGATTCGGGGGCAACTCTTCAAATAACGGCTACACCTGATTCCAGCTACCGCTTTGACCAGTGGACCTCTGACAATGAGTCTTGCGTCATCGCCGACACAGCCAGCGATTCAACCTCTGTAAAGGTGTCTGATGATTGCAGCGTGAAAGCAACATTTGTAAAAACATACACCTTCTCTGTTCGTGCAAATATAGACGCAGGCGGAACAGTTTCTCCGGATGAGAACCAAACTGTCGACAAAGGCTCCCGGAATTCGATTTCTGCCACGCTCAATTCTGGCTATCGCTTCGACAAATGGACATCTGACAATGCGTCTTGCGTTATATCCAAAGCAACCAAAACGTCGACTTCTGTAAAGGTATCGGATAATTGTAATGTTACCGCAAATTTCGTTAAGACCCATAACGTGACAATTGCTGGCGGTACGGGCGGCCACGTTAAATCTCCTGGAAGCAGAACTGTAGACATAGACACAAAAGTTAGCCTTAGCGCCGTTGAAGATACAGGCTATGTCTTTGACAAGTGGGTTTCGACTTCGAAAAAATGTATTGTCGCAGAACCTGCATCATTGTCAACTACTGTAAAAGTCGGTGACGACTGCTCCGTGACGGCGAACTTTGTCAAAGTGGAATACGTGTTCCTTGAAGAGGACTTTGTCAGGGATATCGATTCCGTAGAAACGACGGAAGTGGATTTTGCCTTCAGCCTGAATACGGTAAGCCCCACTTACAGCAAGATAGACACCATCACGGTGGCTCTGTTTACGGACCTGGGGGATACCTTATGGGTGCCCGCCATCGAGACGGACGTTCATTCGGGCGAGTTCGAGGGCCGAGGCTCCTTCAGGTTTGTGACTAGCACCGAAGACCAGAAGGACGATGTGCTGGATGCCGCAATGGATTTGGATGCCGACGCCAACCGTGCGGTCATCCGTATGCAGATAGGCAAGGACAACTCTGCCTTGGATAGCCGAGATTCCATCGTGGTGTTCTATGAGTTCATTCCTGCGGTTTCTGCAGAAATCCAGGACCAGGATCTGGATGGCCGCGCCGACTTTGTGCGCGTGCATTTCGCAAAGTCCATTCTCCATGAACAGCTAAAGATTGATACATTGTTCTGGGGAGAATCCGAAGATGATGGTCGCGAAGTGGCCAGCCGGGACATGGAGATCTCCGAAGATGGCGATTGGATCTATGCAGCACTAGAAAGCCCCTTTGAATACGGTGTTACCGCCGTGGATTCTACGGGCAAAAAGTTTGTCAAGATTTCCAGGAATACGTCTTCTGCAATCCAGAAGGTAACTCTATCCGACAAGGTTGGCCCCGTGCCCGTACGTGCGGAAAAACACCCCGGCGTAATAAGGGACAAGGATTACCTGAATGGAAAGGCGGATATCCCGCCGGATACACTGGTGGTGACCTTGTCTGAACCTATAAAAATTCCAGGCGGAGCCAAAGCATTCGACAAAAAACGCAGTGCTTGGAGCAATATGTTCCAGTATGCAGAATCCTGCGACAACGGCAAGATGCATCCAGTTTCCCTCGAACAAAGTCCAAAGCTGGACAAGTCCGGTAAGGTCTGGACCATGGTGATTCCGCACCAAGTCAATATCCACGTGGGGCATTGCCTCATGACGAATCCTGAAGCCCACTTCCAGGATGCAGCTGGCAATGCACCGGCCATTGGCGGAGTCTCTATAGAAGGCGACGATGGCGATATCTATATCTATACCTTCAAGGGCGCTCCTGCAGTAGCCCGTGGCAGCAAGTCTGCCGTCAAGGTGGAAGCTAGGCTGAGTTACAAGGCTAAAGTGACCATTTTTAGTAATCTCGGGAACGTTGTTGCGCAGTTCAACAGAAAAAATGAAGAAGGCCTTAGCTTCATTGAATGGGATCAGCGAACCATGGACAACCGCCTAGCCGGAACAGGTGTTTACATCTGGAAAATCCTGTTCAAGTTCGCGGATGGTCACAAGGAAACCCGGTCCATCCGTACGGGTATCAAACGCTAGTAACTATTCTTCGTCTTCAGGAGTCGTGCCCTCGTTGGGCACGTAGTTATGCTTGTGTGTGATTTCGAAGCTCCAGTAGCATGAAGCACCAAATCTGCCCGAAGAGAATCTATAAGACAAGTCTTTCTTTTCGAAACTTTTCTCGAGGCTTGTAAAGGTGTAGCTAAATTCAAGACCTACGCCTGGGGCATAATGGAATCCGACGCCCGCATCGACCATGAAATTTTTTGGCTTTTCCCACCAGGCACTAGCGGTAGTTGCCGGCAAGAGCCAGCCTGCGCGCAGCGTCCCGTAGGGTGCGATATCTTTAAAGCTTTTCGTAGATCTCAGGGAAAGCGCCCCCCATATGGGAATAGTGCTTGGCGTCAGTTTCAGTTTGTCTTTCCTCTGAGCATTCATAAAGCCGATTCCGCCACCGAAGTAGAATGGAGAAGATTCCTTTTCGGCTAAAAATTCTGCGCCAACTTCGCCTGTAAAACCGGTGCTATACTCTGTTTTGGAATTGCCCCCGTCAAGGACCCTCGAAACGTTTACGTCTGCGGGAAGAAATCCGCGTAGAAACGGGTGAATTTCAGAGGAATTTGCATTTACCAAGAATAAAGCACAAGTTAACAGGGTAGCGCGAATTTTCATGCTCGCGAATATAGAAAACTTGAGTATTCTTCAGTTTGGCTGCCCAACGAAATGAATTAATTGTAAAAATATGCATTTTTGCTTGCTTGAACCCGAAAATACCACTTGCTTTTTTGTGCAGTTATACTTATATTTAGTGAACAAAGGTGCAACTAAACAAAAAGGCATTTATGGACATACGCGAAAAGTTGAATATCCTTTCGGCCGCGGCCAAGTACGACGTGTCGTGTTCTTCGAGCGGGTCCAAGCGGCAAGCGCCCCAGGGTGGACTTGGGAGCGCCTGTAGCGCGGGTATTTGCCATACCTGGTCTTCTGACGGGCGCTGTATCTCGCTTTTGAAGGTACTGATGAGCAATGCCTGCAAGTATGATTGCGCCTATTGCATTAACCGCCGTAGCAACGATATTCCGCGAGCTACATTCACGCCCAAGGAACTCATCAACCTGACGTTGGAATTCTACCGCCGCAACTATATCGAAGGGCTTTTCTTGAGTTCGGCGGTGGTAGGCAGCCCTGACCGCACCATGGAAATGCTGATTCAAGTGGCCAAGGAACTGCGCACCGTCCATAAATTCGGCGGATACATTCACCTGAAGGCGATTCCCGGAGCCAGCCGCGAACTTCTGTACCAAGCTGGGCTTTATGCCGACCGCAGCAGCGTGAATATCGAGATTCCGACCGACAGGGCGCTACAATACCTCGCTCCCGAAAAAAATCATGCCTCGATTCTCGCCCCCATGAATTTTTTAGCCGAACGCAAGCTGGAATACAAGACGGACCATTCCCGCTATTCGCCAAAGTTCTTGCCGGCTGGTCAAAGCACCCAAATGATTGTGGGGGCGGCAGGGGAGTCGGACTTGCAAATCTTGACCCTTTCGAATAGATTCTACAAGCAACAGCAAATGAAGCGTGTCTATTTTTCGGGCTATGTACCGCTCAACGCCGACAAGCGCTTGCCTGCGCTAACGACCAAGCCGCCCCTGGTTCGCGAACACAGGCTTTATCAGGCCGACTGGCTCATGCGTTTTTACAAGTTCGGCTTTGATGAAGTGGTCGACCCGGCGCACCCGAATCTAGACTTGGATCTCGACCCAAAAGCAGCTTGGGCATTGCGCCACCCTGAATTTTTCCCCATCGACATTCAAACCGCCGACTACGAAATGCTCTTGCGCGTGCCAGGTATTGGCGTGAAATCGGCCCAATTGATCGCTTCGGGTCGCCGGTTCTCTAAAATTCGACTGGAGCACCTGAAAAAGATGGGAGTCGTGCTCAAGCGGGCGCAGTACTTTATTTACCATCCGGATACTCCCGCTTGTTTGCGCAGGCTTTACCCTGAAATGGTCCGACCTTTGCTGCTCCCTAAGCCCCAGCCCTTGCAGCTAGATTTGTTCTCTAATCAACCTTTAGCTTTGCCGGCGTAAAATCATGCTTTCTATCTCTTACGATTCAACATTTGACGGATTCTTGAGCGTGGTCTTCGAGATTTACCGCCAGCACTTGGAGGTGGGCGAGATTCATGGAGACCGCAGCACGACTCCTTGCAACCTGTTTATGCAGCCTTTCCGCATCGAAACGTCCGAAGATGAGGCGGCCCGGCTCAAACGGGCTATTGAAAATTATGCCAGCGCCGATATTTTGGATCTTTTGCATGTGGCGTTCCGCTCCGAGGAGGAGGGAATCGAGATGAAGATTCTAGCCTATCTTCGCAAGGTTTTTGACGGCAAGGACCCGAAATACGCCAAGAACCCGACCTCCGATGAAATGCTTCCGCTGTTCTTGACCGCCCGCGCTGTACGCCACGAGGCGGGGGGCATGCTCGGGCTCGTACGCTTCAGCAAGACCTCTGACGGCACGTATTTCGCCGAAATCGAGCCCAAATATGACATTCTGGACCTGATTGTGGGGCACTTTCGCGGCCGATTTGCTAACGAAAAGTGGGCGATATACGATTCCAAGCGCGGTTTCGGCGTGTATTATGCGGGCCACCAGCTTGCCGAAATCACCATTCCGAACCTGGATGCGGTCACCAAGGCCACTCCGCCCGACGAAATGGTCCGACTTTGGCAAGATTATTACAAATCGATAGCCATCAAGGAGCGTGAAAACCCGAAACTCCTGAAGCGCTGTCTGCCAGTGTACTACTGGAAACACCTGCCCGAAAGACAATTTTCCCGTTGTTGAAACCCTTCCAACCATTTTTGGGGTGATTTTCAAAAAAATCACTCCCATTTCGGCAAATAATTGTATTTTTCTTTTGGAAAAATGGAGAATTTGAAGCTATGAATATGGTTTCGGCTAAACCGGGATTTTTTGTACAGGATCGCTTTTTATACAGTAAGGACAACGAAAAGGTTATTCTTCGCGGAATCAACCACATGTTTATTTGGACAGACCGCGAAGGAAAAACCATTCCCGAAATCGCCAAGACGGGTGCCAACTGCGTCAGAATCGTTTGGAACACCCGCGGCCGCGTAAGCGACCTTGACAACATCATTGCACAGTGCATTAGCAACGGAATGATTCCCATTCCCGAAATTCACGATACCACGGGCAACTGGGAACGCTTGAGCGATGCCGTCGATTTCTGGCTCCGCGAAGAAACGGTGCAGATGATTTCGAATCACCAGCAGTACTTGATTTTGAATATCGGTAACGAACCGGGCGCCGAATCGAAGTCCGCCGACGAATTCTTCACCGTGTACAATTCCATTGTCACCAGGATGCGCGCCGCCAACATCCGCATTCCGCTGATGATTGACGCCGACCAGTGGGGCCAAAGCGAAAAGAACCTGCTCAAAGTGGGTCCCAAGCTCTTGCAGGCCGACCCGGAACACAACCTTCTGTTCTCGCTGCACATGTGGTGGCCCTCGGAACGTCACGATCCGAAAGCTACGGGCTACGCTACCGTTCAAGACCGAATCCGCGGCGTGCTCGAAGCCTCCGTCGAAAAGAATTTGCCGCTGATCGTAGGCGAATTCGCTCCTGTTGCCGCAGGCGATGTCAAGGAAATCCCGTATAAGTTCATTATGGCCGAAGCCGAACGCCTGAGCATCGGCTGGCTCGCCTGGAGCTGGGGTCCGGGTAACTTCGACAGCCCCGAAATGGATATGACAGTCCACAGCTCATTCAATACCCTGGTGGGCTGGGGCAAGGAAGTCTGCGTCGATAACCCCAACGGCATCCAGAATACGAGCGTCATTCCGACATTCATTCAAGAAAAGAATTTTGATACAGGTTCCCAGGCAATCGATGCAAATCTGATTCAAAACGGCGATTTTTCTGCCGACGAACCGCTAACCAACTGGCAAGTGGACTTCTGGGGCGGTAAGGCCGACGTCAAGGTCACGAACGGCGTTGTCCGTTTTGATATCAAGAAGGCAGGCAAGGAATCCTGGAACCTGCAGTTCAAGCAGAAACTTTCGCTCCGCGAAGGTATCACCTACATTTTCAGTATGCGCGCCAAGGCCGACAAGCCCCGCACCCTGAATGTGAATATCAAGCGAGATTCCGAAGAATATACGCCCTACGCCAACGGCCGTATCCTGGACTTGAGTACCAGCTGGCAGAGCTTTAGCTGGAAGTTTACCATGAAAGAAGATACGGACCCCGATGCCTTGTTGATTTACGATATGGGCGGGGTACCGATTTCTTGGGAACTCAGCGATATTTCGCTTGTGCAGGCCCGCAGCGTAGAAGACCGCCTCAACCGAACCTTCCAGCGCAATGTGCAGAAGAATTCGGGCTATTTTAACGCCCCGAATGGCCCCTGGGAATTGCATTTGTATTCCACCAAGGGTGAACTTCTGGAGGTGCTCGACAAGGGGCGTGGTGGCGAAGGCATGCGCCAGTACCCCAAAATCGAACGCAGCGGAATCATGGTGGTGAAGGACTTATCCAAGTAACCGTCACACCTGTAAATATTCCAACTTGAACTAAAAAAGTCTAATATTTTTTACATATAAAGCACTTTTTCAATGAAAAAGTGCTATTATAATACATAAGAAGGAAAAATATCTCTGGCGTAATACACCACGGAGGGAGTTTTATATGAATCTACAGGAATACGTCAATCAATTTGACTCAATGACCTGTATCATATCTGTCGAAAAAAAATCAGACGGGTCTTACGGGAAAATTCGAATCGAAGTGGGAAATCCTGCATATGTAGCTTCTTTTGACAAAGCAAACGCCCCCATAGCCATGAAAGACGAGAATGGATTTGTTCCCGGATGCGAATACACGACCTATCTCCCGAAGGATTTAAACTTTGAACATTTTGTTGTAGCCAGCGCAGTCAACAAAAAACCAATGCACGCCTATATCCACCCGGACCGTTACCCCATTTGGTTCAACATTTTCAGCCTTCCATTAAATATTGACGATCCTGACAAGTATTACTGCACCTACACCCAAGAACTCTCGACCGAAGCAAATACAGAACAGATGACGAATTTGTCTGCCAAGGCAACATCGCAAGTTTTGCAGACCTGCATCAAGCTTCGTAGTTCTACGAATTTCCTGAAAACGATGGATGAAATCATCCATGATATTCGCATCGCTTGCGAAGCAAGCTATTGCTGTGTCATGCTTACTGATTTTAAAGAAAGGACCTGCAGTCTTTTAAGCGAAGATATTGCGGTAGGCGTGCCTCAGCATTCCCTCAAGAGTTTTTTGGACGACTCCTTTATTGAATACGCCCAAACCTGGCTTAAAACCATTGACGGAAGCAATTGTCTAGTCATTCAAGACAAAAACGACATGAACGAAGTCAAGCTGCGCAATCCCAATTGGTACAGGTCGTTAAAAAACGCCGAAGTGGAAAGCATTGTTCTGTTCCCGCTTCAGTACAATGGCGAGACGGTCGGATTCATTTGGGCGACCAACTTCGACACCAAGGATACCGACCGCATTAAAGAAACTCTTGAACTTACGACATTCTTCATAGCCTCAGAAATTGCCAACTATCAACTTCTACAGCGCCTTGAAATGCTGAGTTCGACAGACTTGTTGACGGGAGTCCTGAACCGTAACGCTATGAACAACCGAGTTCTCCGTATGGTTACCGGTCGCGAGCGCAAGCCTGAATCGATTGGCATTGTCTTTGCCGACTTGAACGGGCTTAAACCTGTTAACGACAAGGAAGGCCACAACGCAGGAGACTGCCTGCTGAAAGAAGCCGCCTTGATTCTCAAGTTGACGTTCGAAGGGTGTGAAATTTACCGAGCCGGTGGCGACGAGTTCGTGATTATCGCCTTGGACAAACCTAGAAAAGAGATTGAATCGCTCGTCGAAAAAATCCGGAAGGACTCGGCGGACCCCCAAAATGTCAGCTTTGCGGTAGGATTTTACTATGATGACAAGGGTGGCGACATCCGTGTTGTAATGCGCGAAGCCGACGCCCTTATGTACGAAGACAAAAAGCGTTTCTACGATCGGTTCCCGGAATCGAGGAGAAAATGAAAAAAGAGGAATTGCAAAAGTTTGTTGATTCTTTCCGTGCGATTACAAGCATCCTTTCTGTTGAAAAGACAGCAGATGGGAGTATTGGGACTATCCGCATTGAAGCGGCCAATCCGCAGTATATAGCATCAATGGAACGAAAAGACGAAGAAGGCAATTCCGTATTCAGCCAGACATTTGTTCCTGGATCCAATTACGAACGCTACATGGAAAAGGAACTGAATTTCGAAAAGTTCGTTTACCAGAGCGCCATTTTGCAAAAGCCGGTCCACGCCTATATTCGTCCGGAACGCTTTAATTTTTGCATCAACCAATTCATGATGCCCATCGATGTCGAAGACGACGAAAAGGGCTATTGCGTCTTTACCCTTGAAATCCAGCCCGAAGAAGACCTTGACACCTCCACAAGGCTTTCTTCTGAAATTTCGCAAAACGTACTCAAGGCATGCATCAAGCTGCGCGGATCAAAAGATTTCAGAAAAACGATGGACGAGGTGATCGAAGACATCCGCACACTTTGCGATGCAAGTACCTGCAGCGTGCTGTTGACCGACTTCAAGGAAAGAACCTGTTCCATTTTGACATGCGCCAGAAAGGAAGACCAGGCTCCACTTGATCTTGATAGAATTTTCAGCAACGAATATATCTATATCGCAGAATCCTGGATTGATACGCTTAAAGGGAGCAACTGCATGATTATCCAGAACGATGCGGACATGGAAATCATTCACCAAAGAAATCCGGCCTGGTACGATTCGTTGACGGGAGCCGGTGTTGAAAGCCTGGTCTTGCTGCCGTTGATGCACAATAACGAATTTGTCGGATTCATTTGGGCAACGAACTTCGATACCTCCAAGGTCTTGCGCATTAAAGAAACCCTTGAACTGGTGACCTTCTTTATTGCCTCTGAAGTGGCTAGCTACAAACTGGTGCAGCGCCTTAGATTCTTGAGCAACGAAGATTTGTTGACCGGCGTGAACAACCGTAATGCCATGAACAACAGGGTTCTTCAGTTTGTAAGCCGAGAAGTCAACTACAGGACGATTTCCGTGGTCTTCGCCGACTTGAACGGTCTTAAGCCCATTAACGACAACGAAGGCCATAACGCCGGCGACGCCCTCTTGAAGAGCGCCGCAGAGATCTTGAAGCAGACCTTCTCGGATTGTGAAATCTACCGTGCAGGTGGCGACGAATTTGTCGTCGTGGCAATCGATGTTCCCAAGGAAAGCCTTGAAGCTAGAGTCGAAACGCTCCGCAAAAAATCCAAGGTCAAGGGCAACGTGAGCTTCGCTATCGGGTTCTACCACGACGAAAACGGGGGAGATGTCCGTAAGGCAATGCGCGAGGCCGACGCCCTGATGTACGAAGACAAGAAGGCCCATTACTCAACCGCTCGCGTCCAATCGTACTAAGTACGTCCCCACACCGCTCGCTCTCGCAACCGCCCCAGCTTAACGCTTGGGGCTTTGTTGCTCACATACGCTCACAGCCGTGGCTAAAGAGACCGTTCGACTCTATCGCATACATGAAAATGTGAAATAATTCATGATACAAGTTTTAGCCCTCGGATGATCTCCGAGGGCTTTTTTTTGCGTTATTTTATGACTTTTATCAATGGATTTTGCATGTTTGTATCATGAAAAATCTTTAAATCTGACACAAAAACGCTGATTTACACAGTTTTTAAAAGAATTTTTAACTTTTTGTATCATAGTCTATTGACTTTGTTAAGAAAAGATTATATATTAAGAAGCATGAAACCTGTGATGGAATACACAAGCTACCGCGTCTATATTCGCGACTATTATGCCGAGCGTAAGGAACGCTCCGGTTTTACATGGCGCGACTTTGCAAAGGCCGCAGGCTATTCCTCACCTGTGTTTTTGAAGCTTGTTTGCGACAGTAAGGCAAACTTGAGCGAAGCGGGTATCGAACGCGTCGCCTCTGCCATGGGACTTGTCGGTGTCGAACTGCAGTATTTCAGACACTTGGTCGCCCTCAATCAAGAAAAATCCTCTGCCGCAAAGAAACAGATTTTTTCCGAAATGCGCGCTATTGCCAACGAGAATTCTTTTGTGCTCGTGGGCGAAGAGCAATACGACTATTACGGAAGCTGGCTGAATCCGGTGCTTCGCGAAATGGCCCCGCGCCTGGATGGCGCAACACCCGCCCAGATGGCGGGGGAGCTCGTCTTTGAAAGCGATGCCGCCCACGTCAAGAGTTCCTTGAAGTTGCTCGAAAAAAACGGATTCCTCAATAAAGACGAGCAGGGCCATTACAGCCAGACCAACCGCTCCATAACTACAGGCAACCTCGATGTCGCCTCGCTTGCCATCCGTGAAATGCACCGTCAGATGGGCGAGCTCGGCGTACAAAGCCTCGACCAGGTTCCGGTCAAAGAACGTGACATCTCCGGCCTCACCATTGGCATTTCCGAAACTGCCTACGAAAAGATTACCAAAGAAATCGCCGAATTCCGTCGTCGCATCAGCTCGATCGTGATGGAAGATTCTGGCGAAGAACGCGTTTACAGACTGAACGTGCAATTGTTCCCCCTCACCAAAACCCTGCCCGAGGAGGATCAACATGACTAAGCTTTATAAAATAGGTCTTGGCCAGTGGGCTGTTGCCTCATTCGCATTCACGCTGTCTGCATGCGGTGTTTTTTGGGCTGGTGGCGTAGACGAACAACAGAATACGGTTGCAGGTGTTACGGACGAAGTCGAAACCGAAAATAGTGCCAACATCAAACCGAATACCGATCCCCAAAATTGCTACACAAGAAATGATACCACCTATTGCATCCACGTTGCCGATGCTAATCTTCCTATTGGTGATACGCTTGTTCAATCGGTGGATTCTGTTCATCTCGATCCGGCAAGTGTTGACAGACACGACTCTGCCGATACGCCCGCTCCTACTGTCGACGTCTCTGTTAAAACCTTTTATAACATCAAGGGTTACGTTTACTCAGAAAACGGCTCCAAATCTATCGAAGTTGCTTTAAAAGATAGCACGTTCGTCGTACAGGGTAATTCAGACGGCTCGTTTGAATTGGCAATTCCTGAAGGAACCCGTTCGTTCATCGTGAAATCCGAGACCCAAAACGGATACGTTTCTGAATCCAATTACTATTTGATATATGATTCCGGCATTAATGTCGTGGGGCCTGTTCCGACAAGCGTTGCGGGCAATGTTGACGCCGAAGATCTTGAAACTCCACCCGTTCAGACAGTCGTGATGCCGCCTGTAACCGGCAAGACTCCTGATCCGGGCCCGATTTTTGATCCACCTGACACCTCCGCGACAATAGATCCTCCGCAGGATACGGTAGACACTGATTCCGATGCAGTTGCAGTCATTCTTGTGCCGAATAATCCTGATTACGGTCTCGTGTATCACTGGAACGAATCTAACATGCCGGCAAACGAAGGCATTATAAACGATTCTCTCGTCTTTGCTGAAGGTCTTGAAGAACTCACGTTCGAAATTACCTTCAAGGTAACGGCCTTCCCGGAAACACTGCAGTACAGCAAGAACGTATTCGGAAAGAAGGGCTTGTTCAACCTCGCCATTACAAAATCGTCATGCCATGTTCAGGAACCCGCTTTCGCTTTCTTTATCGGGAACGGATTCGATTTCACCTCTTGCCATGACAAGGCTGTCGTATCTTCGGCAACGATTGAAGTCGGTAAAGAAATCACCGTGACCGGCGTTTGGGACGGTAAGCACGTGATGCTCTACATGGACGGCTTCCTGATTGCCGAACAAATTCTTACCAAGATTGCCGACATCAACTACATTACTGCCGACAACATTCTTGAAACGCCGTTCATGTTCGGCGATAAGGACTTGGATATCTCTATTATAGATGCGCGATTGGGGAACAAAGCGATCAGTTCTGCCGATGTCTTGTACCGGCACTATCTAAAAGGAGGCGCACAATGATGACAGAGAACTCTATCGAATTGGCCTACTTTGAGGTCAACCAACACGGCCGCCTTTTGAGCGGAAACAGGCGCTTTTGCCGTATGTTCGGTTTCGAGCCTTCGGAACTGCAGTGGCATTACGTTACCGACCTGTACCGCCATGCAAGCGACTGGAACGCATTCCGCAATGACACCGTGAATGCCAGCTTCAACATGCGTATGCGCAATCGTCGCGGACGCAGTTTTGACTGCTGCATCACTCGTGAAATCATCCAGAATGCAGACGGCGAAATCGTATTCCGTAATACGGTACACAAGGTGGGCGAGGCTCGCGGCACTACTACCTCGACCACACCGCTTTCCATGGTATTTCTCACGAAGTGTGCTGACTGCGGTTCGCAGATCCGCGTAACATCCGTTGCCGAAACAAGGCTTCGCATGTTGTGCAATCAATGCGCTGCAAAGGCATTCCCGGAGACGTACTATACGAAGAGTGCCCAAATGTAAGCCGAACACAGCTCGGCCACCCCGAGCTGCTTAGGCAAAAAAGTGAGCCGTAATTGCCTAGAGTAAACAGGCAATGAAGGCGAGAGTGAGGCGATATCACATTTTAATGAATGAGATAAAGCCGAACGGTCACAAAGGAACTGAGCTGATTGGGAGTTCAGTGGGACCAGAAAGGCTCAGGGAGCGAGCCAAATGCCAAGCGGTCATCGTGAGCCAAAGCGGCTCAGTATAAACGAGCCGCGGAGGCGAGAGCGAGGCGATGTCACATTTTTATGAATGTGATTGAGCCGAGCGGTCATAATAGGAGAACGAGCAGGGAAGGAGAAAAAAAGGCGACCTCTAAGATTAGAGGTCGCTTTTTTCAACAAGGATTCGTTTTTTTAACGAAAAGTTTTGACGTTTGCTTGGATTATGCGCCGAAAGCGTCGTCAGCGGCAGCAGAAACCTGCGCCACGTTTTCAGAAGTCATTTCAGGTTCGGCAGAGGCTGCAACAGCTTCGTTATCGAACTGGTCACCAGCCTTCTTTTCGGAAATGGAAAGCTTGCCTTCCTTGAACTTGTACATAGCGATGGTGGTCGGCTTCTTGGTAAGGGTAATATAACCCTGAGTAGCCTGCTTATTCACAAAGCGGGCTTCCTGGGCCATCATGACCACTGCGCGGAAAACGGAGCCTTGACATTGTTCGTTTGCGTAAATGTCATCAAGATAGACTCTCTGTTCTTCAGCCATCTAGGTACCTCTGAAAATGTTTAGAAGAGGGAGAGGGATTCGAACCCTCGTTACCGTGAGGTAAACACGCTTTCCAAGCGTGCGCCTTCAACCACTCGGCCATCCCTCCAGGATGTGCGCCAAATATACCATTTTATTTTTCGTTTGTCAACCATTTTTGCCGTTTTTTTGCAATTTTTTGCAAAAAAAGCAAAAAATAATGACAACATACACCCTACGATCTGTTCAGTTCGTCCCACACGACCTGCATAAGCGGTTCAATGGTCTTCGCGGTGAAGTCAAACTTGATGTTTGCGGCGGCAAAAAGCTCCGGTAACGGGCGGCTGTCGCCCAAACTTTCGGCCTTGAACAGGTCATCGATGGCCTTTTTCGGGTCTTTTTTGAAGTTTGCCCACACCTGGAGCGCCCCGAGCTGGGCAATTCCGTATTCGATGTAGTAGAACGGGCATTCGAACAGATGCAACTGCTTTTGCCAAAGGTTGTTGCGCACGGCTTCGAATCCGGAGTAGTCCACGCCCGCATCGTAGCGGTCCATGATCCCCTTCCAGATCTGTTCGCGGTCCTTGGCCGTATGGTTCGGACGGCTGTAAAGCTCATGCTGGAAACTGTCGATGCTTGCCACCCACGGGAACAGCCAAATCACGTCTTCCAGTTCGCCCTCGATACTCCTGCGGATTGCCTCGGAATCGTTGCCGTAGAAGGGCTTGAGGTTGCTTATGCCGATAAGTTCCATGCTCATGCTGGCGACTTCGGCGAATTCCGAAGGCACGTCGCGGTAAGCGAGAATCGGCTGGTTTGCGAGCGCATACTGGTGGAATGAATGGCCCGATTCATGCAATAGCGTGTAAATGTCGCGGTCGGTTTCGGCCGAATTCATGAAAATGAAGGGGAGGCGGCTTTCGTCAAAGCCGATCTGGTAGCCGCCAGGAGCCTTGCCGAGCCTGCTATCCGGATCGATCAGCTTCTTGGCCTGCATTTCGCGGGCCCACTTGCCGGCCTGCGGGTGAATTGATTCAAAAATCTGGTCCACCTTCTCGATGAGTTCATCGCCGTTCTGATACGGTTTGAGGGGCGGGCGTGAAAGCGGATCCACGCTCAAATCCCACGGACGGAGCGTCTTGAGCCCCATCTTTTCGGCGCGCTTCTTGTAGATTTCCTTGAGGAGCGGGAGCACCAGCTTTTCGACACTTTCATGGAAAGCCTTGCAGTCAGCAGGGGAGTAGTCGAAACGGCGCTTGGCCAAGAAAATATAGTCGATAAAGTTCTTGCAACCCGCATTTTTTGCGATTTTGTTGCGAATTTGGAACAACTTATCAAAAGAAGCGTCCAGAGCATCTTTATCTTTAAGGCGACGGTCCCACATGGTGCGGAATGCACTTTCACGCAAGTTGCGATCCGTTTTTTCCAGGTAGGCGCTCAATTGCTGCATGGTCTTGACGCCACCGTCAAATTCCACGCTCATGCCGCCGGTAATCTTCTGGTAGGCCTGAACCGCCATGGTTTCTTCCGTTTCAAGCGGAATATTGGCGGGGGAGAACAGATCCAAAGACACCTGCACGCTCTTGAACCATACGCCAAATTCGCCTTTCAGCTGGTCCTTGGCAGGGTGAGCCATCAATTTCTTGTTCAACTTGTCGTCAAATTCGCTCATCACGGGGTCAATATTTCCGACAAAGTCTTCGTACGCCTTGGCGGCTGCTTCATCCTGCGTATTGACAGTCATGGCCACGTAACGGCGGCTAGAAACTTCGGCCAAAACAGAACCCAGTTCGCTCCACTTTAAAATCCAGGTGCGCAAGGCATCGGGGGAGTTCGGGATATTTTCATCGAGAAGAGTCTTGAAAAGGCGAGTAACGTCTTCTACGCTATCTACATTTAAATTTTCAGGTACAAATTTTCTATTCATAAACACCAATTTTTATTTAAAAACCAATTGCTCCGACCCAGTCGCTTACAATGTTGTCCAAAACCGAGGTGCGGGCCCTGTCGGCAAGCGCCTGCTTTTCTTCTTGGCTGATTTTGCGATCCTGGTCAAATTCGAGCGTAAAAGCTTCATCCCCTACCTCAAGCGAGACGTCCATACGGCCCACGATATGGACCACATTCACGTCCATAAGCCTGAAAATTCGGCGGTCAATGGGCATTTCCGTCACAAGAATCACCTTGTTGTCGCCAGGAATGAGTTTAACCGTGTCCCGGAGCGCCACGGGAAGCTCCATCAGGGAATCCAGCACCAGGTTCGCCATCAGGCCGCGAATCCAGAGCGTATCCTTGCCTGTATTCTTGGCATTCAGGCCAACAGTCAAATGAGCCTTGCCAATCTCTTTTTCGAGGATTCCGCGGGCGAAATCCTGAACCAGGGCAATCACGTGCGGGTTCGGCAAAAGGCCCTTCTTCAGGTCGTCCGTTTTCGGGAAAAGATCCTTGTTGATGCTCGCAGAATCCAACGAGAGCGTTTCAAATTCAAGCTTAGTCTTGGAGAGGATATCTGCCGCCGACAGTTTCTTGGTCACTGCACAGCCCGTAAAAAGCATTGCAAGACAGATAAATGTTAAAAGAATTCTTTGCATGGATTATTGTAAACTGAGTTCAAGTACAATATAATAAAATGGATTTGACGCAAAGCTCCAATAAGTCTGTAAAGCAGAAATCCTGTGATTTTCCTCAGTCATTTTCTCCGTCCCTTTATTGCCGATAATGCGGATTATGTAAACTAAACAATCACGAAGAGAATCACACTTTTTTTCAATTTTATTTGTTTTTCGTGAAATTTGAGTATATTTTCAACGTACAAGTTATTTTGGGAGGACGCATTCGTTTTTTATGCGAGTTCTGTTATTTATTGCTTCATTGTTCCTTGTTTTGACAGGATGTACGAATCCGACACAAAAGTACCATCCGTTTGACAAGCCCGAGTATAGCAAGGGCGAAATTGTCAAGTACGAAGATGCCAAAATCAACACCAGATACAGAAGTGATTTTGCCTACGAAATCAAGACTCCTGGCAGCGAAGACAGCGTAAAGTTCTATACCGCAAATCATTTCTGTTACGATCCCCAAAACAGGAATATCGTTGTTCCGCTCAAAGACCGCAATGGTTTTGAGATGACTTCCCCCGCGGATGGCCTTTTTATTGCCATCCCTAGGGATAGCGTTACCCTATGCAAAAACGGCGTCAGGAACAACTCCTATTTTGCAAGAAACCACGCGCTTCACGGATTTACCTATGGTGCTATTGTTGGAGGCGCTTTCCTGGGTTTAGGAGCTTTGGCCATGGCTCCGATTTTCCTGTTCTATTCTGAAGGGGCCGCCAATGTCGGATTATTAATAGTCGGCATGATGGCCATTGGAGCTGGAGGTGGTGGACTTATCGGCACGACGTTCGATTTGGGATTTAACGGAAAAGCTGTGGAAGAATTTCAAGAGAGTTGCTCGGCTTATTTCACCGAAGAAGAACTTGAAAAATACCTCAACGATAATCTTTGCTACTAGGAGAATTATATGAAACTCATTACACTTGGCGTTCTCCTTTTTGCAACCACATTCGTATTCGCACAAGAAAATTCCGAGCAGCCACAGCCCGCAGAATCTTCTACCGAAGAGCCCGCATCTACAGATTCCTCTGTTACAGAATCCTCAGCTACCGATGATTCTGCACTGGCACAAACCGCTACTCTAGAAACCGCATCGGAGCAATCCCCCGCTGACGAAGCATTACCTGAACGTACTCTAGAAGGTTACCGCATTATCCGAATCCAAAAAACGGAAACTAAGGCTTTCAAGGATAGCGTTAAACGCGCTGAAAGACAAATCGAAGAAGACAAAAAGCCCACGATTCCCTTCCGTTTTGAAGTCGGTCTATTGGCCTCTATTGGAGCAAAAGAGCTATTCGGCAGTGACCGATACGCCTATTACGATCGTGATAGAACAAGCAAGGAAATTGAACCGGTTACATTATTCCATGGTTATCCTGTCAACGTGGGTCTAATTGCTACAATTCCCTTGAACGAAGCTACCGTCGCCATTAAAGTCGGAGCCCTCTTTGAATACACAAATCTCATTCATAACGAAGACTTCTTCTTGAAAACAAACGATTCCGACGAAAGTCCTTGGTTTGAAGAAAAAAAACGTGAGCCGGAACATGGAAATATCTCCCAAATGCGCGTGAGTTTCCCCCTGCTGTTTGCGCTAAAGGGACGAACTACCCCGGCGATGTTTGAAGTCGGTTCCAAAATATCCATTCCGATTCAAGATAAATACAAATCCGTTGATTTTGTTGACCATAACATAAGACCTGCTGTCGATGCAGCGCTTCTCATCGGAGGGTCATTCATCATCAATAAGTATTTCACTTTAATGACTCATATTGAAGCTCAGTGGAGCGAAATTTACGATGATGAACTGTTTGTCGGTGTTTCGGACATCAGTCTTTTAGGCATCCACGTCGGGTTAGTATTCACACCGTTCTAAGCGTTAAAGTTTTTTGTTCATGAAAAGATTGCACCCTATTCTATTTGCACCTCTGTGTGCCTCCCTTGCCTTATTGTGTGCTTGCGGCGACATTGTTGATATATCTTCTGAAGAAAGTTACAGTCAAAAATGCAGTAGTAGCGCTGATTTTGATGGATTCCAGAAAGATTTCGGTGGCTACAAAGAGGGCAAAAGTATCCCTTACAAGCATTCGGACGGATACCTGTTTTCGCTCACGGTAACCAGCAGGACAAAGGAATTTGATTCCGCCTGTCAAAAGCATATGAACACCGTGCTGGAATCCCCCTACCCCATCTATTACATTTCGGTTTCTGCGACAGCCCCCACCTTTTACTACAGTGAACTGGACCAGCTGCGTAACGATGCCGTCGTGGTCAAAGTCGGGCAATACACTTTTGCACTCCAGAATCCCAAAGGCCTCGATTCTACCAAAGTCAGCACCATGGAAATCAATGGGGTCAAATACACGGATGTCGCCGTCAGCAACGGTCGCAAATACAAGCAGCCCTACACAAGTGTAAACCAATACTCAACCGAAGAATCTGATGCAAAGCTGTATTACCAGACCAAAAAAGGCATTCTGAAAATCGAGTTGGAAGACGGCAGCTCTATTGCCATCAACGAGGGGGATAAATAATGAAAAAAGCGTTCTTCCTTGTATTGAGCGGGATGCTCTTTTGGGCTTGCAGCAATGGTGACGATTCGTCTGAACGTGGAATCCCCCACGACTTGCAGGTCATCTTGGACGGCGAAAAAGAATTCAGCCCCGATACCGTTATATACCTCGCCGACTCCGTCAAGTTTATCGATATGCTGACCCAATCGGCTGACTTTGACTTAAGCGGTCATCCGGGATTGGACTATATCGTCAAGGGAATGACTTCTGGCATCGATATCCAATTGCAGGTGTTCCCTGGTTATGACGAAATCATTGTCAGTTGCTACCAGAATTACGAAAAAAGAGTCGTTTTCCGCGAACCGAAGCTTCCGGCAGAACAGGACGGTTTCTCCCTGAAGATGTTGGATTCCGTCAAAGCCGGCGATTCCGTGTTTTATGATGTCTTGAAATTCGATGCAACCGACGCCACCAACAACCCGTGCAATATTTCCGCTTTCTATTACGGAATTCACGATGGTTTAGTAAAAGTCGTAAGCAAGAACGAAGTCGAGATGAACCGTGTGCCAGCCAAGGCCTATGAAGATGCTATGGACCGCAGGGAAAAAGAACGCGCCCTGGCAGATTCCATTGCTCAGGCAGTCGCCGATTCCATTATCCAAGCGAATACGCCAGTTGAGAAAGACAGCTCCGACGATTCTACCGTCGAAATCCCGCAAGAAATCCTAGACCTAGCCGATTCCGTTTCAAACTGCATCAAGAAGGCCTATTCTTCCGGGTCGCTTTCGGCGATAAAGAATTGCAAGATTTAGATTAAATGGCCTTACTGAAGGCCATAAACGCTGTCTTCAAACTTAAAATACGTGAAGTCTTGTAAGGTATCGGGAACAACGATCCGGAACCTGCTGCTATAGCATTGGCATTCCTTTGTCGAGCGGATTTCCGCAAGATTCACGGACAACGTGTCTCCCAAAAGTTCATAGGATAAATCCGCATCGACTTCGCATAGTTCTCTTTTCAAGAATTCTATTTTGGCGGGCCCGTTACTAGCTTTAATCAACTTGGCAGTTTTACTGCTATCCGGACCCATTTTTGCAACGTCTGGTATCGACAGACATTCCTCAAACGTAATGGACGGAACATCCTGATTCACCTCGGCCGCCTTGATGGAATCCAAGTTGACCCGAACGGGCTGCACGCAAGTGACGGTCATAATTGATGGCGGAGGGCACACGCCTTCCGCTAACTTATGAACTCTCTCCGTACCGTTTTCGATGTAGATTGTATCTACGCAACAGGCTGCGGGATTATAGTTGCCCCCATCAAGCCATGAACTACTCAACGGCGGCAACAAGACACTTGACGAAGACGATTCTTGAAATTCGCTTGATTGCGGCAGAGATTCGCTCGACAGCGGAATGGCGTCAGCACTTGATGCAGGCACTTCGCTTGATGACGGAACAGCCTCATCATTTGAAGAAGATGAAATATCCGGCGTTGCGATAGTAGCCGATGGTGCGCTAGAATTGTCGTCAGAGCAAGCCGAAAAGAGAGCTACAAGCCCCCCAAAAAATACAATTGTGGATAGCACTTTGTTCTTCATAATCCCCCTCCTCAATGGGAATACCCCTAATATATAATTTTCTAAGGCATCCATCAAAAAATGCTTGACGGACGCGATGAAATTATCTTGCAATGCGGATGCTCTGGATTTTGCCGGAGGTACGGTTGCGTAGGATGTACACGCCAGAGTTCTTCACTTCGTTGGATGTCTTGAGGATTTCCTTGGCAGCGTCGAAACCGTAGGCCGAAAGTCTGCCCAGGCGCACACCGTGCAAATCAAGGACGTCGTAATTCTGGAGAGTATTTTGCTCTAAGTGGAGCTTGCCGCCGATATTCCCGTTATTTTTATCGCCAATGGCAATCGTCTGTTCAAAAGCGGCAGAATCCAACGAATCCAGCGGATGTATCGGGATGCCTTTATCGTACCACATGTTCTTGGCGTCGTAGAAGTGCTCGCTGAAATATTCCTTGAGCCAAGTCATTGCAGGGCGGTCTACCCCATCCTTGATAAGTCCGGGATTCGATTCGTCGGCCCATACGCTTGCTCCAGTTTCGTAAAGGTAGCCCCAAAGGTTTACGCCTGCAATGTATTCCGATTCCATAAAGAGCGGAATATGTTCGGAGTAGCATGCTTTTTGAAGGCTGTCGTTGTCCGTACCGACGCTATATTCTGTAATAAACAACGGAAGTTTTATTTTGTCGTAAATTTCCTGAATGCCGCTTTGGATGCGTTCAGCATTGACGCATTGGACAGGACCGGATCCTTGAACGAGCGATGATGCTACAATTCCGTAGGCATCGACGGGCGCGCCTTGCTTCTGGATTTTTTGGATAAGGTCTGCGCCCTGGTTGTTTTTCAACCCGTAATAATCGATGTCGTTGTAGATTAATTTGGCGTACGGCCAGCGTTTGCGGGCCATTTTGAAGGCCGTGGCCACAAATTTGTAGTCGTCGTTGTCTCCGCCAAGGGCTTCGATAATTTTGAGACCGATGTTGCTACCGAATCCTGAAAGATAGCGGCCTTGACTGTTGCGAGAAGCTCCTTTTACCACCTCGATCATGTCAAGTGTGGGGTAATGCTTGGCGACTTCGTCAAACCATGCTTCGATTGCTTTCTTGGTTTCCGCAGTATCTAAGCTATATAGCCAGTTGGGGGTGCGCGGTTCCCAGAGCAAGTTGCGGAATGTGAACTTCGCTTTATTTGTTTGCGCCCAACGATCGACGCGGTCGCATTCCGACCAGTCGAAGTTGCCGCGCTCTTTTTCAACAACTCTCCATGTGCATGCGTTTTCGGGTGAAACTTGATTCCAATAGGTTTGAAAATCCTCGGGGATTTCTTGCTTGTCAGCAATCATGTTGCCAAGATATTTGGTCGCTCCATCGGCAAGGCCGTGTCCATAGCGACGAGCTCCCGGGTCCTTGAAATATTCCTTGAGCCAAGTCAATGCCGCTCGTTCGATGTCGTCTATGATGAGGCCGGAACAACCTTGTTCCAAACCGTTACAAGAAAGCCAAGTTTTGCCATAAATGTATCCCCAAAGCGTTATGCCTGCAACATAATCCGTTTCCATTAGGATTGGGAGATGTTCTTGGTAGCATTTTTTTTGAAATTCATCGTCCGTGGAACCGACATCGTATTGAGTAATATATATGGGGAGTCCTGTCTGTTCGTGTGCTTCGTAAAGGGAGCGTTTGAGTAAGGATGTATTTAGGCAATAATAGCCTGTCCCTTGTGCGGTTGTTTCGTGGAACTGCATTCCGTAAGCGTCAACTGGCGCCTCCTGGGCCTTTATTTTCTTGAGAAGGTCTATGCCTTGGTCCTTTTGCCACAAGATTGTATTGTAGTCGTTGTATATCAGGATTGCTTTGGGCCAGCGTTCTCGTGCCATCTTGAAAGCGGTCACTACAAATTCGTAGTTGCCGCTATCGCCGCCAAGCGCCTCAATCAGCTTGTTGCTAGAAAAACTGGAATGATAGCTGTTGCCGTTTTTGACGGCCTCATTGACCACTTCAATCATTTCGAGGTCGGGGTAACGTTCCTTAACAGCGTCGATCCAATCTGTCCAAGCTTTTTTAGTTTCGTCAACATCGAGTTCCCTTAACCACTGCGGGTTTTGCGAACCCCACAACAGAGTGTGAAACGTAAAATGCGCATGATTCTTTTTTGCCCAATTATAGGCGAGGTCGCAACCGGTCCAATCGTATTCACCACGTGTTTTT
>JAEEGJ010007349.1_pt1 | contig 31711 bp, 27 predicted proteins | sample 8958761 | NCBI WGS metagenome assembly JAEEGJ01 (sample SAMN16246546, study PRJNA631951) | gut metagenome | biome: gut microbiome; feature: rumen; material: RS-attached | host: Bos | place: Iran: Karaj | collected 2018-10
ATCTTCCGATCATCGTTGACCCGAGCCATGCAGCCGGTAAAGCTCAGTATGTTCAGCCTCTGGCACTTGCTGCTATTGCTGCAGGAGCAGATGGTCTCATCATCGAAGTTCATCCGGATCCGAAGCATGCTCTTTCCGATGCTGCCCAGCAGCTCACACCGGAAGCATATGCTGAGCTTGCTCTCCGCGTAAAGGAAATGGCCGCTATCGTTAAGCGCTCCTATCCTAAGAATTGAACACTTATCACAATACGTTATAATTCGTTGATTTCAAGAAAAACCTTTCAAAGCCTCCGCAGGACATCGTCCGAGGACCAGCGAAGAAAGGTTTTTTCTTGAAACTTGTCAATGCGAACGATTTGTGATAAGTTAAATAAGTAAACACGATGAAGGGGATCAGTAGGGATCTTCCGCTTCTTATAGAGAGCCCGGGACGGTGGAAGCCGGGTAGAAGAGAGATTTTGAACTCGCCCTGGAGTGCGCTTCATTGAAAAAGATCAGCAGTAGATGAAGTCGGAGGCTCACCGTTATCAGAGAGCAGGATATCGGAATTAGTTCCTGTATCCGATGAGCGCACCTCATAGATGAGGTGAACAAGAGTGGTACCGCGGAAGTAATGGCTTTCGTCTCTTATATTAGAGACGGAAGCCTTTTTGTTTTTGATTTTTCTTCTGAAACAGAAGAAGAAGAGGAGGGAAGAAGATGAATACAGGTAAGTATCGTATGCCGGTGATGATTGATTTTCCGGAACGCACATGGCCGAACAAAAAGATCACAAAAGCTCCTATCTGGTGCAGTGTTGATCTTCGTGACGGAAATCAGGCGCTTGAGGTCCCGATGGATCTTAATCAGAAAGTCCAGTTTTTCGATTACCTCGTAAAACTCGGATTTAAAGAAATCGAGATCGGTTATCCGGCTGCGTCGGATACCGAATATGAGTTTACCCGTTATTTGATCGACAATGATCTGATTCCGAAAGATGTTACGGTTCAGGTGTTAACGATGGCGCGAGAAGATGTCATCAAGAAGACATTTGATGCTGCCAAAGGCGCAAGATCTGCAATCGTGCATCTTTATAATTCGACTTCGAAACTCCAGCGTGAGGTTGTTTTCGGTTTTGATAAGGAACAGTGTAAAGCACTCGCTGTCAAAGGCACGAAGCTTATCCAGGCGGAGATCGATTCAGATGAAAGTAATACACACTGGCATCTGGAGTACTCTCCGGAAAACTTTTCCGAAACCGAGCCTGAGTTTGCGGTTGAGATTATTGATGCTGTTCTGGATGTATGGAAACCTACACCGGATAACAAGGTCATTATTAATCTCCCTGAAACCGTTGAAATGACGTATCCTAACGTGTTTGCTGACCAGGTCGAGTATTTTGCAACTCATACAAAGTACAGAGATTCAATTATTATCTCCGTACATACGCATAATGACCGCGGAACCGGTGTAGCATCTTCGGAAATGGCGCTGCTTGCAGGCGCAGACCGCGTTGAGGGAACGCTTTTCGGAAATGGTGAAAGAACCGGAAACGCTGATATTGTAACGATTGCAATGAATATGTTCATGCAGGGCGTCGACCCGAAACTGGATTTTTCAAATATCGATGAAGCTATTGATATGTATGAAGGATGTACCGGAATGCGTATCGGAGACCGTCAGCCATGGGCTGGAAGGCTTGTATTTACGGCGTTTTCGGGTACTCATCAGAATGCGATCCAGAAAGGCATGGAAAATGTCAAAAAAATAAATAATTGGTATGTGCCGTATCTGCCGATCGATCCGAAGGATGTCGGACGAAATTATGATCCGATCATCAGGATCAACAGCCAGTCCGGCAAAAACGGCCTGGCATACATTATGGAACGTAACTATGGCCTGCATTTGCCGAAATCATTCCAGAAAGACTTTATGCAGATCGTTACAGCCGAATCCGAGAATCGTCACAGTGAGATGATGCCTCAGGAGCTTTTCGAATTGTTCGATGAAGTTTATGTAAATGTTATGACACCATATCATATGGTTGGTTATCGTGAAGAATCTCTCGGAGATAAAAAAGCTCACGTAACTGTTAATCTGAAATTCGGTGAAGAGCTCATTGTTGTTAATGGAGATGGTATCGGTTTACTCGATGCGTTCTGTAATGGAATAGAAAAAACGCTGGACATTAAACTGTCGATCAGAATGTATAATGAGCACGCGATAAAGAGTGGATCAGATTCAGCAGCTATAACTTACGTACAGATTGCTGATAAAGACGGAGAGCTGCATCTGGGAGCAGGAATTTCGAGTTCCGTAACCAAATCTTCGCTGCGAGCAGTCGTATGCGCATTAAATAGAATGATCCGTTAAGTACAATCTATCATTTAAAAGAAAATAAAACGCTCCTGAGCGGTCATTATAAAAATGGTCTTTCAGGGTGTTTTTCTGTTTTTACTTCTTCTCAATTAAACAAAACTGTGATTTTGTTTAATTGTTTGTATAAGAAATCCGACTTCTCTCTAATATGAAAAATCAAAATCCTGCCTCTTCTGCACACAATAAAAAAGGATCATACTGTGATGATCCTTTATGTCTGGTCTTGTGTTTCTTTGGTTTCAGTTGTGTTCGACGGGATTGGAGTAACGTTCTGAACATCAGGAGCGATTGCAACGATCGTTGTCTCTGTGGCGAACGGATCGCTCTGTGTTAATTCGTTGAATTTATCGATACCGACCATCTGTTTGTATTCGTTATAATCGATCTTAGGAGTTATCCAGCGGTACGTCATGATCAATACCAGAATAACAATTCCTGCAATCAGAATTTTCCTGGTGATCAATAAAGCTCTTTCTTTCCTATACTTCCTGTCTACATATTCTTTAGTGGTATATCCTACCAGCACATAGACCTTATGGATCGATTTTCTTTTCGGCATTCTTCTGCGTTCTGCAATCTTGGCTTTTACCTTATTTCTGATCGAATCCGGAAGATTCTTAAAATATCGGACTGTTGTACGTCCTAAGAACGCAAAGAAACCACCGACAGTGTGCAATGCACCGTCGGAAGCTGCAGATTCGTCCTCGTAGGCTTCCTCTAAGGATTCATCATATGCTTCTTCAGCAGTTTCTTCGTAATTGATATGTTCTTCGTCCATAAATACTCTTCCTTTGTCCCTCAAATTATAGCACACTTCTACTAATGCACAAATGCGAACAATCGTTTGACACTGATATTATAGAATGGTAAGATAAATGCAAATAACGTACGGAGGAGAGCTTTATGGCTACATACAGGTTTACAAAGAGTAATCTGAAAGAGACTTTAGAGATCATCTACGCCTTTATTGTTGCATACGTTAAGAGAGAGGGCTACCCGCCGTCTGTACGTGAGATCTGTCAGGGAGTCGGCATCAAGTCTACCTCTACTGTACATGCTCATCTTCGCCGTCTTCAGGACGAAGGTAAGATCGAATATATACCCGGCAAGCGCCGCGCGATCATGATCAAGGAAACCTTTAATGATGAAGCATCCGTACCTAAGGACATTCCTCTTGTAGGAACGGTTACCGCCGGTGTTCCGATCCTTGCCGAGGAGAATATTGATCACTATATGCCCTTCCCTGCCGAGTATTTCAATTCAGCAGAGTACTTTATGCTTAAGGTCCGTGGCGACAGCATGATCAATGCGCATATTTGTGACGGTGATTTTGTTATCGTCCGTCGAGATAATATGGCCAATATGGGACAGATCATTGTGGCTATGATCGGTAATGAAGCTACCGTTAAGCGTCTCACCTACCGCAAAGGCCATGCCATCCTTCTGCCTGAGAATCCGGCATATTCACCGATCCCGTTCGAGGATGATGACTGCAGGATCCTAGGCGTTGTAGACGGAGTTTTCAGAACTAACGTTAATTGAGTTTCCCTGCAGCCAGTACGATCGTCGCACTGTTTGAAGGATCATATTCCCATTTTGTCTTTTCTGGAGAAAGAACTCTTTGTCCGTTTCTTGGGGAAATGTAGCAGATCGAGTGCTTAAAGATAACGATCTGTGATATATCGTTATGGACAACTATGGTATCGTGGTCATAGCAGTCTATTACGCCTTCGATGATTTCTCCTGAATTCGTCATGATTTCTACAGAAGTATATTCTTTTCTGCACTTGTTCAGGAAATAATCAATGGCTTTGATCGGGTTTCTTTTAGGTTCGTTTGTTTGTTCTCGGATCATAGTTTGTACCTCCTGTTTTTCTATGTGTACAAACTATATCATTTTTGACAATTAATATCTGTATTTTATAAGCGATATTTTATACGCTTTACTTATATCGATTATGAAATATATAATGCAAAATTATAATCATTCAGGTTATCAGAAGAGATCCAGTGAACATCGTCCATGTGACGGAACCAGGTAAGCTGTCTTTTGGCATAATTTCTCGAATGCTGCTTCAGTAATGCCACACAGTTTTCAAGAGTATCCTGCCCGTTAAGATACGGAAAAAGTTCTTTGTAACCGATGGCCTGCATTGCTGTGCAATCAGACGGGAGATCCTGTTTCAAAAGCCACTCTGCTTCTTCCAGGATTCCCTCTTTTATCATGATGTCCACACGAAGGTCGATCCTTTTATATAATTCATCTCTCGGCCAGTCAATGGCAAACAAAACAAACGGATATCTCGGTCCGTTTTTCGTGGAAGCTTCTCTTATATCTTTCGTAGTTCCGGACACGGTCTCCAGAAGTGCGAGAGTATGGATCACACGCTTGGTATTGTTCGGATGGATCTTTTCCTTACATTCGGGATCAAGCGCGATAAGACGGCTGTAGATGCCATCAATTCCATGTTCTTCGAACTCTTTTCGAAGAGCCTCTTCCCTGCTTCTGTCGATAGGAGCTCCCTCAAAATCAAAACCTTTCTGCAGAGCCTGCACATATTGACCCGTACCGCCGCAGAATACCGGGAGAACACATTTTGAAAGCAGTTCTTCGATCTTTTCGTAGGCGGCATCAAGATAAGACGCTACATTAAACGGAGTGCTGGGCTCGACCATGTCGATCAGGTGATGGGGTACCGCCCTCTTCTCTTCTTCTGTCGGCTTGGCCGTGCCAACTGTAAGATGCTTATAGATCTGCATAGAGTCGCAGCAGCAGATCTCACCATGAAACTCTTGTGCGACACGGATTGAAAGCGATGTTTTTCCGCTGGCTGTAGGGCCGCAGATGATCGGGATCGCCTTATATCCGGTCTTTTCCAGTTGTTTTAGAACAGAAGCATCCATACAGTTCTCCCGAAATCAGACGATTCTCTTGAACTCTTTTTCGATTTCCTTTTCCGACAGACGGATCACGATCGGTCGTCCATGAGGACAGTGATACGGATCATTTAATCGGGAAAGGTCTTCTAAAAGTCCCTTAATTTCGATGTCGTGAAGCTTGTCGTGGCCCTTGACGGCGGCTTTACATGCTGATGTCGCCAATGAAAGAATAAGCGCGTCTTTTCTGGTCTTGCTGGCACTCATCCATTCATCGACCATATCGATAAAAGCACTGGAAACATTCTGCGGATCGATTTGTGCAGGAACAGATCTGATGGCCAGTTCATTGTCGCCCAGAGAGGAGATTTCAAAGCCGAGATCACTCAATTCCTGTTCATGCTCTTCGATAAAACTGATATCGGACCGGGACAGGGAAACAACGGCAGGAGCTAGCAGTGGCTGGGATACAACTTTTTTCTTCATTTCCATTCTCACCAGTTTTTCATACAGCACCTTCTCATGTGCAGCATGCTGGTCGACCATGATCAAAGTGCGATCCCTGCTCTCCATAAGAATGTAGGTGTCAAAGAGTGTTCCGATAACACGGGATGAAACCAGTTCATGCAAACTCTCTTCACGAGTCTGCATAACGATCTCCTGCACTTCCAGAATCACTTCCTGTGCCGGTTCCTTAACCGTTGCTTCAGGTGCTTCAGGGATCTCAGCGGGTGCTGCACTCTCTGTCACATCAGGAAGTTCAGGCATCTTTGTTTCCGATTCCACAGGAGTATAGACCGGTTCTTCCTTCTTAACTTCGGTAGGGGTGTATGACAGCTTCGGTTCATTAAAGTAATGGTTCTGAAAACCGATACTCTTCGAATAATCAATGGTTTTCGGTTCTGCTTTCACAGCGGGGACCGAAGGCTTATTGATGGCTGGTGCGGAAACAGCCGGAGTCGCGGGAACATCCTTCGGAAGTGCTTTTGCAGATGTGTCAGATCCAAAAGAATAATCAACGCTCATTACTTCGGCTGAAAGCGTATTTACCAAAGCGTGATAGACTGCGCGGTAGATCATGGATTCGTTGCTGAATCGCACTTCTGCTTTCTGCGGATGAACGTTAACATCAAGGTCCTGCGAAGGAATATAGATGTCGAGTATAACGAAAGCATATTTTCCTTTCATGAGCATATTCGTATAGGCGGCATCAACTGCAGATGTGATCGTCTTGCTACGGATCAGTCGCTGATTCACAAAGAAGATCTGTTCAGATCTTGAAGCTCTGGAGATCTTTGGAAGTCCTGCAAATCCTTTTACTGTGATACCATCGATGTTTGCTTCGATCGGGCGGCAGGCACTGACGATATCCTTACCGTATACACTGTATAAAGCGGACGAAGCATCGCAGTTACCCGGACTTTGAAGAACCGTCTTCCCGTTCTTGATGAACTTGAAGGAAACATCGGTATGGCAAAGTATAAAACGTTCTACAAGGACCTGGATATAATTGGCTTCCGTCTGATCTTTCTTCAGGAATTTGAAGCGGGCCGGAAGATTATAGAAAAGATCTCTTACTTCCACTGTCGTTCCGGAAGGCATACCGACCGGTTCACATGAGATAAACTGACCGCCCTCATACTTTACGCATGTTCCCTTCTCTGCCAGAGGTTCTTTTGTTGAAAGAGTTACACGGGAAGCCGCGGCAATACTTGCCAGAGCCTCACCTCTGAACCCCATGGAATGCAGTGAAAACAACTCATCCAGGGATTGGATCTTACTTGTGGCATGACAGATAAAAGCTGTCTTTGCATCTTCTTCGTCCATTCCGCATCCGTTATCGCGCACGCGGATCAGACGGATACCTCCATCCTGGATCTCTACGGTAATCTGGGTAGCACCCGCATCGATGGAATTCTCCATAAGTTCTTTTACAATAGACATAGGCCTCTCAATGACTTCACCTGCGGCGATTGCATTGGAGGTGGCTGCATCGAGAATATGGATTCTTGACATAACTATTCGTCTCCTTTTGCTTTTTCAATGAGTGAATAAAGTATATTCATCGCCTCAAGTGGCGTAATTCGGGATATGTCCATATTGACCAGCTCGGCTCTCAGTGAGTGGGAATCGGCAGGTTCTGTCCGGTTCGGTGCGAAAAGAGGAATCTGCCCGGAGATGGGGCCCTCATATGATTCACCTTCACCATCGGTATAATTGATCTGCATCTTTTTCTTGTCGAGTTCAGAGAGGATCACATTGGCTCTCTCTACAACCTCTGTCGGGACACCCGCAAGTCTTGCAACTTCGATACCATAACTGTCAGATGTTCCGCCTGTGGAAATCTTATGCAGGAATTTGACTTCTTTATTCTTCTCTTCTACCTCAACATGCGCGTTGTATACTCCGCCAAGAGTCTTTTCGAGCTGGTTGAGTTCGTGATAATGTGTAGCGAAGATCGTTCTTGCAAACATGATCGAACGGTTCGCAATGAATTCTATGATTGCCCACGCGATCGCTAAGCCGTCATATGTGCTTGTACCGCGTCCTACTTCATCCAGAAGCAGCAGGCTCTTATATGTGCCGTTACGAAGGATTCCGGATACTTCGTTCATTTCGACCATAAAAGTGGATTGGCCGAGCGAAATATCGTCTGATGCACCGATTCTTGTAAAGATACGGTCAACGATGCCAACATGTGCAAAGGACGCAGGGACGAAAGATCCGATCTGCGCAAGCAGAACGATCAGTGCGGTCTGGCGCATATATGTGGATTTACCGGCCATATTCGGTCCGGTCAGGATCATGATACGGTTCTTCTCCTCATCCATCGAAATGCCGTTCGGAACGAATTCGCCTTCTTTCAGCATCTTCTCTACTACCGGATGACGTCCGTCTTCGATAACAAGTGCCGTTGTATCGTCTACCTTCGGACGGCAGTAATTATTCCGCTCTGCAAGTTCTCCGAGTGACATAACAACATCGAGAACAGACAGCGCGGACGCGACACGGTAAAGACGATGGACTTGAGAGGCAATCTTCTCGCGAAGATCACAGAAGAGTTCATATTCGAGCTGAACAAGTTTTGCGGTAGAACCTACGATCGTATCTTCAATGCTCTTTAATTCTTCGGTGATATAGCGCTCGCCCGTCGTAAGCGTCTGCTTACGGATATATCTTTCCGGGACAAGCGGAACATTACCTTTTGATACCTCGATATAATAGCCGAAGACCTTGTTATAACTGATTTTAAGGTTCTTGATGCCGGTAAGTTCTTTTTCCTTGGCTTCCATCTCAAGTATGATCGACTTACCGTCTCTGCTCGCGCGGCGGAGCCTGTCTGCTTCCTCGTGATATCCGTCCTTGATCATGCCGCCTTCTTTTACGGAAATCGGCGGATCTTCACATAGTGCGGCTTCAAGGAGTTCATAGATATCCGAAAGATCCTCAAGATCAGAGACAGTATTCTTAAGAACGCCCGCCTGGAAATGCGAAGCACACTCTCGGATGTACGGAAGCTTGGAAAGCGTGTTCCTCAGATTTAGAAGATCTCTTGCATTTACGGAAGAAAGCGCGATACGCGAAGCAAGTCTTTCCATATCATGTACACCGAGAAGAGCTTCACGAAGCTCCTGACGGTGAATGAAGTCTTCTTTCGCCTGTTCAACAGCATCGAGTCTTTCCGTAATCGAAGCAACATCGATCAGCGGTTCCTCAATATACTCGCGCAGACGTCTTCCGCCCATGGAAGTCTGTGTCATATCGATTGCCCAGAGGAGACTTCCCTTCTTTGACTTGGATCGGATCGTAGATGTGATCTCAAGGTTGGTTCTTGTTGCCACATCGAGTTCCATGGTGTCTGTTACTTCATAGATGCGCGCTGTCGAGAAATGCGTGACCTGAGCCTGCTGCGTCTCATCGAGATAAGCAAGAATTGCGTCGATAGCGGATGTCAGAAGGATATTCTTTGTTTCTTCGGCAAAAGAACTCTTCCCCTTCTTCTTTCCGTTTTTATCTTTCTTATACTCGTCCGGAAGAACTCTCTCGGATACGCCGGAGGAAAAATCTGCGTTCGGTCGAAGTGTGACAGAGCCGACAAGATTATCACATACATAATTGAAAAGTTCGTCTTTGCTGAAATCCTCGTTGAAAATCAGCTCGGAAGCTCTGTATTTCGAAAGAAGGTTAACCAGATGCTGTGCCGTATTTCCGGTGATCAGCTGGGTTGCTTCCATTGTTCCGGTCGTGATATCCGCAGCGGCCAGACCATACTGCATGCCGACTTTGAAAACACATACCAGATAGTTGTTTTTCTTCTCATCCAGGCCATTTGTATCAATTACTGTACCCGGGGTGAGTACACGGGTGATCGAGCGCTTTACGAGGCCCTTGGCAAGCGCTGGATCCTCCATCTGTTCGCATATGGCCACCTTATATCCCTGTGTGATCAGGCGCTGCATATAAGAGGATGCAGAGTGATGCGGTACACCGCACATCGGTGCGCGCTTCTCAAGACCACAGTCTCGGGAAGTCAGGGTAAGTTCAAGGATTCGCGATACAAGGATCGCATCATCAAAAAACATCTCATAGAAGTCACCAAGACGGAACATCAGGATCGCGTCACCCGCGAGTTTTTTCATCTCGAAATACTGACGCATCATCGGAGAGAGCGTCGATACGTCAATGGATGCATATGTAAGAAGATCATCATTATTATTCATCGACAAAACTCTCCAATTCTCCTTCTACTGAATACGGCTTGGCACGTGTGATCCTGACCATTGCCAGCATTCCTTCGAATTTATCCGCGTCAAAATCAGAAGCGCTGCTATCGATTTCTTTCCCGTTAAACTTGATTCCAGAAGGAATACGGAAGTTTACCAGGCGGTTCGAGTTCGTTCTTCCTGTAAGCACATCCGGAGCCGTTGCGCTTTTTCCTTCAATCAGGATCTCTTCAGTTCTTCCGACAACTGACTCATTGGACTCGAATGTGAGAGCATTCTGCAGTTCAAGAAGTCTGCCGAAGCGCTCAGTTACAACATCCTGCGGGATCTGGTCCGGGTAATCCGCGGCTTTTGTTCCCGGGCGTCGGCTGTACTGGAAGGTAAAAGCACTATCAAACTTGCATTTAGCAACAACATCCAGTGTCTCCTGAAAATCTTCTTCCGTCTCACCGGGGAATCCGACAATAATATCTGTCGTCAGCGTCGCATCAGGGAGTTCTTTTCTGAAAAGAAGCGCTGTTTTCAGATACTGCTCCTGATCGTAATGACGGTTCATACGCTTAAGAATACTGCTCGAACCCGACTGCATCGGAAGATGGAGATGCCGCTCGATATTCGGGTATTTCTTCATGGTATAGATAACCTCTTCCGAAATATCTTTCGGATGGGATGTCATAAAACGGATACGTGAAAAGCCCGGAATCTTTGCAGTCTCTTCCAGAAGCTTGGCAAAAGATATCTCATCTTCCCTGTCATTTCCATAGGAATTTACATTCTGGCCGAGAAGCATGACTTCCTTATAGCCGGAAGCAGCCAGTTCCCTGAGTTGGGTAAGGATTTGTTCAGACGATCTGGAACGCTCGCGTCCTCTGGTATACGGAACAACGCAGTATGTACAGAAATTGTTGCAGCCGTACATGATCGGGACCAGGGCTCTAAACTTTCTCTTGTGGAGTACGGGAACATCGACGTCATCTACGAGATAATCCTCGTCGGATACGGCGAAAACGCGTTTTCTCTGATTGAGTTTTTTATCCAGGATCGCAGGAAGCATATGTATATCGGCAGGACCGAAACAAGCATCTACGTATGGGAAACTCTTTTTTATGCGGTCTATATTCTCCTGCTGCTTCATCATGCAGCCGCAGACAGCGATAAACATATCACGATTCTGCTTCTTCTGTGCCTTATAAGCACCCAGGTTGCCAAACAAACGGATATCTGCGTTCTCACGGATCGTACATGTATTGAAGATAAGAAAATCCGGAGACTGTTCTTCTGATGCTTCGATAAGACCGATATTCTGAAGGATACCCTCGATCTTCTCACTATCGGATTCATTGAGCTGACAGCCATATGTCTTTACACGATAAGTAAGCGGCTGTCCGCGGTCGATCCCCGCTTCGGAAATTCGCTTTTTCAGCGACGGAATAAGAGAGTTATAGCGCGATAACTCATCTTGCGATACAATAACAGTTGACACGTAAATGACCTCGATTTCTATTTCGATTTATTTCGTTGTTTTTGACTCTTTAATGATACATTAACAAACGGATTTTGTGAACGATATCGGGAAGTTTTTTGTGCAAAGGAGAGTAGATCATGCGGAAAAAGAAGTTTATAGAGCGGGTGTTATCACTTCTTTTCACACTCGTTATTCTTATTCCATCACTCTCTTTTTCTCTTCGTGCTGATAATGGCACTTCAGAAACAGAGTCCGGGGATGGTCAGGCTCTTACAAATCCTGTGGAAGGCCTATTAGATCCCGATCCGGTCAATCTTCCTATAGTAGGAGCTGATTCTTATCTCATTTACGATGCATCTTCCGATACGAAGCTGATCGGTTATAAATACGATAATCTTCGTGCGCCTGCAGCGATCACGCAGATCATGACGGTACTTATTTCGCTTGAAGAACTGGAATTATCTGATACGATCACCATCACGAAAGATATGTACGAGTCTATTCCGGACGATTACGTACGTATTGGCTTTACCGAGGGCGAGATCGTGACGGTGGAACAATGCCTTTATGCGTGTCTCTTAAAGTCTGCCAATGATGCATGTATGGCGTTAGCATGCAAGGTCAGCGGCAGTGAAAGTGCTTTTGTAGAGAAAATGAATCAGCGTGCTGCGGAACTCGGATGCAATTCGACGAATTTTACAACATCCTATGGACTTTCCGACAGCAAACATAAGACGACCTGTCAGGATATGGCCCTTATATTGAAAGAGGCTCTGCGGCATCCTGATTTTCAGGTAATATCCACACGTTCTTCTTATACTATCGAACCGACGAATACATATAATGATAAGCGTGTTTTAAATAATGCCAACCGCTTTATATCCACACCAGCAACCGCCTACGAATACTACATCGGCGGAAAAACAGGATACTCAGTGGAGTCTTCCTATACGATCATTGCCGGCGCGGAAAAAGACGGAAGAAAACTGATCGGAGTTTTTCTTGGTGCCGGAGATGCAGAAAAGCGCTATCAGACCATGACGGAACTGTTTGAATACTGTTTTGCGAACTATACGACAACCATGATAGATTCTACCGAAATGAACGGAACTGTTAGTACTACCCTACAGCAAATAGAACAGGCCATTTCCGGGACTCCGCTTAAAGTAGAAAACACAGAGCTTCGTCTGCTGGAATGCTATTCTATAGATACTTCCGTAGCGAACGGCGGTTACAGTAATGATGTAGATCTGTCCGATATGGTGATCGATCCGACCGCTGATGAACAGGTCTTTTCACTGCCGATAAACCGCCGGTTTTCCAATGGCAATTCATATCGTATCGGTTACTACACGGTGACGATCATAAACTCCGAGCGGGTCGTTGAAACGACAAATGAAGCTAAGGCTTCGGGTAAAAAGAGCATAAAAACAATGATCGTTCCCGCAATTGTAGGAACGATCCTGTCCGTGTGCCTTATTATCGCTGTTTTCTTTCTGGTAAAGATGATCAAAAAGAGAAAGTTCAACAAAAACCACAGAAACCCGACGATTTTATAATTATTTTCCTGCTACGGAAACATCCGGAATAAGAAGACTCGGTGACTGGATGTGAGATGCTTCCGGAGAGAAATACTCGACATCATTTGCCAGTGCATCCACCTTCATCAGGACATCGAAGAAATTATCTGCGATCGTGATCTGATTTACAGGTTCAGCGACCTTTCCGTCGCGGATGACAAATCCTTCAGACATAAGAGAGAAATCACCGGAGATACCGTTAATTCCGGCATGAAGGCCATATACGGCAGTGATGTAAATACCATTTCCCATCTTCCGGAACAGTTCGTCTAATGTGAACTCGCCGGTCTCGAAATGGAAATTGGCAGGAGAAATGCCCAGACCGTTCTTTCCGCCTCTGGAAGCATTTCCGGTACTCTCCACGCCATCAGCCAGCGCAGTTTTTCTGTTGTGAAGAGCTGATTTAAAAATGCCTTTATCGATCAGGACCGTCTTCTTTGTTACAACACCTTCCGAATCAAAAGGACAGCAAAGACGGCTTCCCTTGATCATGCCTTCATCGATCAGCGTGATCTTCTCATCAGCTATCTTCTCACCGATCTTGCCGACAAGACGGGAAAGTCCTTTTTGAATCGCTTCGGCGTTAAAAGCACCGGAAAAAGCGGCCAGAAGACTTTTTGCGGCAAACCGGTCAAGTACGATGGAAGTTTTTACTGAATCTACAGGTTCAGCGCCAAGTTTAGCAACAACATGTTTGCCCACATAATCCGCGCATTTTTTTGCGTCAAATTCGGACCGTGTTCCATAAGACCAGGATTTCCCATATGTCTGAACATCATCACCCTCTTTTGCCCTGCAGCCGAGATATACTGCGAAATCATTTGTCTCTGTTTCACATATCATACCTTTTGTATTCTGAATGTAGGAAACCGTGCTGGTATAAATGGCATTTGAATCGTCTACTGCCTCGATGCGGGAATCATAAGCAAGAAGTTCTTTTTCCATAGAAAGAACAGCATCCGCAAGCATCTGATAATCGATCTTTGCAAGGTCATCGGACAATCCGTTAAACTCAGGATATTCTTTCTCTCCTTCAAAGACCGTGATCTCTTCTTTTACTTCAAGCACCTTACAGTTATCTTTGGCCTGATTGATAAGGAAAGGGATCATATCGGGCTGAATGTCCTCTGTATCCGCACTTCCCATCTGTCCATTATATAGCCCCCGGAAAGAGATGCCGGATGAATCGGAATTTTCGAATTCGATGATCTTTCCGTCTCTGGCTGAGACTGACATGGAATTATCCGCGCCATAATATACTTCCGCTTCGGAAAACCCCTCTTCAAGTGCCTGTTTCAGTAATTCATCAATATACTCACGAATCTTGTTATCCATTTTCTCACCTAACACGAATTAATATGATTACGCCTGGCCTCCGACAGTGATCTCCGAAACACGGATCGTCGGCTGACCGACATCGACCGGAATATTACCGCTCACAGAACCGCAGACGCCCTGTGCAAGCTTAAGGTCATTTCCGACACGATCTATATTCAGAAGAACTTCATCCCCTTTTCCGATCAGTGTAGCGCCCTTCACGGCCTCGCAGACCTTACCGTTTCGAATCATATATGCTTCGTTAACGGCGAAATTAAACTCTCCTGTAGATGTATCTACCGAGCCGCCACCCATGCTCGCAGCATAGATTCCATACTCAGTATCCGCGATAATATCTTCCGGCTTACTATTTCCGTTTGCTATAAAAGTGTTCGACATACGAGATGTCGGAGCATATGCATAGTTCTGGCGGCGGGAACAGCCGGTAGAAGGCTCGTTCATCCTGCGGCTGCCAATCTTATCGATCAGATAGCTGTTCAGGATACCATCCTTGATCAGCAGGTTTGTTGTCGAAGGAGTTCCCTCATCATCGACCTCATAGCTTCCCCATTCTTTTGCGATCTTCGCATCGTCGTACGCAGATACGATGGAACTTGCTATCTTCTTTCCCTTTTTACCGGTAAAATAGGATGATTTAATGCCGACAGCGGTTGCTTCCAGTGCATGACCGCAGGCTTCATGGAAAATAACTCCGCCAAAGCCGTTTCCGATTACCACCGGCATTTTTCCGGATGGGCATGGTTTAGCATCGATCATTGTGACAGCAGTCTTCGCAGCTTTAGCAGCTAGTTCATCCAGATCGAGTCTTTCAAAAAACTCGTATCCTTCACCACTTCCCGGGGCAAAATATCCCTGCTGTTTGTCGTCATTCGAACTTGCGATCGCCGTGATCGAAACTCTCGTTCTGCAGCGGTGATCTTTTACATAAAGCCCGTCGGAATTCGCGATCCATACGTCTCTTTCGACATCTGATGATGAAGCAGATGTCTGCGTGATCAAAGATGAATACGATGTGGCGGTTTCTCCTGCTTTCCGGAGCTTATATACTTTGTCTGCTTTTGACACAGACGTTGGAGATATCTCATACTTCTGCGAAAAGTATTCGATCTCCGGAGTTAAGTAGATCGTTTTATTATTCGGAGCATCCGAAAGCGAAGCTGATGCATTTTTAGCCATCTGTATCAGTTTATCTTCGTGATAAATATCATTGGAATAAACATATACACACTTATCACCTTCCAGGATACGGATACCGATTCCCATATCCAGGCTTGCACCGGCACCTTCCACGATTCCATTGAGGAGCGAGACCGAGGATATTTTACTACGCTCGATATACACCTCGGAAAAATCCCCGCCTTTGGATAACGCAGCGGAAAGGATCCTTTCGATACTTGATTTGTTCAGCATTAAGAAAATGCCTCCTACTTCTTCTGAAATTACTTTTTATACTGTCTTCTGATCTTCTTGCTTGTCGTCTTATCGAATTCAGTATCACGACGGACTACACGCTTTATATGCTTATAGTTTACGAGATTTTTATTTACCTTAGATACTTCCTCTTCCAGAAGATTTTGAATCGCATCGTCATCCGGGTTTTCACCGAGAAGTTTCTTCACTTCTTCCATACAAGGGAAGATCGTAGCAGTAATGATTACATCATCATTTTCCTCTTCTCCGGAAACAAGGCACTCTTCGATATAATCAGACGAGCACAGCATCGACTCGATCTCTTCCGGGAAGACATTTTTTCCGTTCTTAGCGATGATGACATTCTTCTTTCTTCCGGTAATGATGCAGAAACCATCTTTATCGATGAAACCGAGATCGCCGGTATGATAATATCCATTCTCATCGAGCGCCTCTTTGGTAGCTTCTTCGTTCTTATAATATCCCATCATGACATTATCGCCTTTTGCGATAAATTCACCGATACCGTTCTCATCCTTATCGATGACCTGTACATCAACATCGGGAAGCGGCAGGCCGGCAGCACGATTGTTATAGTCACAGTCACGATTAAGTGCCAGGATCGGAGCACACTCTGTAAGACCATATCCCTGAATGCATCCAAAACCCATATCCTGCATGTCCTGAATGATCTGTGGATCGATCGCAGCTCCACCGCAGATGATCAGGCGGAGATTCCCGCCAAATGTCTCGTGGACCGCCTTAAAGATCTTCTTACGCTTGTCGATGCCGAAGAAAAGCAGGAATTTACAGAGTTTTCTTCCGAATTCGAACTTTCTGGCCATTTTCTTTGTCGCTTTAGCCTTTGACATGATGCTCTTATGGAACTTTTCCAGCATAAGCGGTACAACAAGGATAATGGAGACCTTCGACTGCTGCATATTGGGGACAATATAGCGGAGTCCTTCACAGATCGCGATATGGGAGCCACGGTATACCTGACAGAGGAATCCGCAGGTACACTCATACGTATGATGTAATGGAAGAACCGACAGGAACATGTCATTCTGGTCGATATAACACATCGAACACATACCTTCGAGATTTTTACAGATATTCTTTTGAGAAAGCATTACCGCCTTGCTCTGTGCAGTTGTTCCGCTCGTAAAAAGCAGGACTGTCATTGCTTCCCTATCCAGTGGCGCATCAAGGAAAAGACGATCACCGGAATCCAGTAGTTCCTGACCATTGTTCAGGATGTCATAGAAATACTCGACACCTTCTTTATCGGTTTTATCCATGCTAACAAAGTATTTCACGCCAGGGATCTGATCCTTGATATCATCTAAGACTTTCTGCTTGGATGATGAATAAATGATACAGTTCACTTCCGCGCGGTTCAGGCAGCTCGCTACCTCATCTGCAGGTAATTCCTTATCGAGAGGAACGACGATGCCTGTACCATTGGTCGTTGCAAGATAAGAGATATACCACTCATATCTTGTCTCCGCCAGGATCGCGATACGGGAACCAAGGCCGCAAAGATGGGAAAGACCGGTCCCCATCGCCTGAACAGCTTTGTTATATTCGTTAAAAGTGTGGTATTCGTAGTCTCCGCCTCTTACTTTCTTGTAATAAAACAGAGGAAGATCTCCATAAAGCTCAGTACTCTGCTTGAGCATGTCACGGAGATCTTCAATATGTCGTACATCATAAAGCGGAATATTCTTCATAAAAGCTTTCCTCGAGTTTCCTGAAATATAGGTAAATTTCTTTGATTAACCAACAATTCAAGTATATCGAATTGTGCTTTTTAATACAACTATTTAAGGATATTTCCGAGCCGATGTAACAGCTGTTACGTCTACTTGTGCGGATTAAATCCTGAACCGCCGCAAGCCTCACATTTTAGTGTTCCATGGCAGCCCTGGCACTCTTCTTTTCCGGAACCATGGCACTCATTGCAATCTACAATACCGGTAGCACCGCAATTCTTGCACGGTCTTTTTCCGACGCCTCCGCATTCTTTACACTTACCATTACCGGCGCATACATCACATGTCTTTCCTTCGAATTCACCGGTGCCCTGACATCTGTAGCATTTCCCGTCACCGCCGCATGGACACGGGTTAAAATCATACCCGTTATCACATTGATGGCAATCCGCCTTACCGGAGCCGTGGCAAACGCCGCATTCTGTATATCCGGTTTTATGGCATCGGGTGCAGACGCCGCTTCCCTGGCATACCGGACAGCCTTCTCTCTTTTCTCCGCCGGAACCGCCGTTTCTGCCGTCATCTTCATTATGATCATGATCATCACGTCCTTCCGGCCGATTAGGATCATCATTTGGATCAGGTCCCGGATTCTGTTCGGACGGTGGTGTGTTCGGATCCTGATTTGGATCCGGTGGAGGATCCTGCGGGTCCTGCCGGGGATCCGGGTTCGGTCCGGGCTGAGGATCCTCTTGAGCAAACTGAACATCTTCAGCAATCTTAGTTGCCGGTTTAATATCCGTATTTTTCTCCCGGCCGATATCAACAACGACGTTCTCAAGGTCGTTCAGATTCTGTTTTGCATCAGACTCCGTACGGAAGGTCTCTATCATCGAGATATTTACCGTTCCGCCTGGCTTCAAAAATCCATCATCAATGCTAGATCTAACAATATCGGTAAGAGCATCTTTTACATTTCGTCCATCAAGCGCGACATGGTCAAGCATATTCTTAGCATCTTCGTTCATTGCCTTGCTTCGAACGACTTCACTTCTTTCGTTCACAAAAAGCATAAAAGACGGATTGATCTGGACCAGAATTGCATCCAGATATGCTTCCGGTGCATCCTTTAGCGCTTCTTGTTTATCCGGAAGTTTCGGCTCTGTTGTCGCAGAGGATGTTTCTTCACTAATAGATGGATTTGTCGTGATTTCAGTATCTTTCTTTTCTGATTTGCCACACCCGCAAAGTCCGATGATCATAGCTGCTGATACTATGAAAGCGAGTGCGCGTTTTATCTTTTGTCTTTTACTTTTCATGAATCTTCCTCCCTTCCGAGCTTTTCGATCCAATGATTATGGTTTCATTCTATCATTTGGAGCTATGGGAAGAATTCAATATACAATGAGACGATTGTTAAAATATTATAAACATTATTTCTTCGGGATCTGATATTGGCGAAGTCTGGCGCGGCATTTCTTATAGTCAGGACAATATTTTGATACCTGTTCCCAGAACGCCGCAGAGTGGTTCATATGATAAAGATGCGATAGTTCATGGATCAGAACATAGTCAAACAGCTCCGGCTCGACATCCAGGAGATAGACATTCAGTGAGATATTTCCATTTGCGGAGCAGGATCCCCATCGGGACGTCATATTCCGGACGGTGATCCGCACCGGTTTTTTACCATCATATACCGCGAGAAAAGCACTTGCTCTAGCTTTTATGATCCTTGCTTTTCTTCTCTGCTCCACCGGATTTATAGGAGACAGCTTTACTCTGCCGGCAAGTTTGGCACGGTGTTTTTCGATCCAGCTGTAATTATCCTCGATAAATCTGTCGATATCCTTAAGCGTCATATATTTCGGCGCAAAAGCACACACCCGCCCATCGTCATCCAGTGTGATCTTTAATCTGCGGCGTTTGCCGTAGGTGATCAGTACAGACAGTCGATGAACGGACGTGATGTATTCTCTGGTAGTGCTTTTCAAAGAAGACGGCACGATTTCAGCTTCTTCCCGGTACGTAACCGCGGGAGATCGCCATCTCCGCACGCTGCTTCGGCTTGCCGCCGAGAGCGATCTGCTCATCAATGAAATCCGGGTGAGCTTTAAGGAAAGCTTTCATGTAATCGATCGGGTTTTCCATAAAGTGCGCAACCATGTCGCGCTGAGCCTGCGTAAGGATACCCTTCTCTACACCTTCATCAAAGAGAGAAAGCTCGATCTTGGCGAAGGTGTACATGTTTACGCCTTCCTTTGCGAGATTCGCCTCGCCGCCCTGCAGACGGTCAATAACAGCGATCGTATCTTTGATTTCCGCACCGACGCCACGGATCGACGGGATCCATGCATTTGTGTAGGACGAAGCCTCTGTAATCAGGTCGGCGATATGAAGGGAAACTTTACCGGCAAGATCGCCCTCTCCAACTTTTACGGCCTTATCCTCTACATTCTCTGAGAAGTATGTCTCTCCATCCTTAAAGATTGACAGATGCGGCTTTCCAAGCAGATAAGCTGGCATCAGCGAGAAGAAATAGTCACGGCGCTCACCGCCGGAAATGATATCAAAATCGAGTTCTTTTGCCTTAGAGACGATAAGATCGATGACCTTCTTATATGATTCGGAAGTCTCATACTGCTTCTTTACAAACTCGAGGATCGTTGAAAGAAAAACCGTACGGTCGCCGGCAGCTGCTTCCTCGATCAGAGCAAGAAGTTCATTTGCTTTTTCTTCGGATTCGATAAGAAAATGTGTGTTTACATAAAAAGGTCCAAGTGTTCCGGATGCATACCAGAACGGCTTTTCCGGATCGCTGACACGGACGGCATTGGTCTCAAAAAGATAATCTGCAATAGTTTTCATGTATTTACCTCCACAACTCAAGAGTGCCTGTCAGAGATGACAGTTCCTCTATTTGATTCTGTTGACAGTATTTTTCCAGTTCATCGACGATCTCGGTAGGACGGGACGGATGTACAAGTGTGATCGTTCCTAATTCCACAGCGGATGCGCCTGCGATCATGAATTCGAGCACATCTTCATGCGTGGAAATACCGCCGCATCCGACGACCGGGATCTTGACCGCATCGTAGATATCGTGAACCATCCGAAGAGCCACCGGCTTTACGCAAGGGCCGGAAAGTCCGCCGGTATTATTATGTAGAAGCGGTCTTCTCGTTCTAATATCGATCGCCATTCCCAGCATCGTGTTAATAGCAACAATTGCATCAGCACCACCCGCTTCTGCACCTTTAGCAGTTTCCGCGATGGACGTTACATTCGGTGTCAGTTTGACCCAGAGCGGAAGATCCGTGCGCTTTCTAAGATCGGATACAAGAGCTTCGATTGCTTTCGGAGACGAACCGATCACCATACAGCCTTCCTTTACATTCGGGCAGGAAAAATTCAGTTCCAGAGCATCGATCTTATCCTTATAAGGATCCAGTTTCTCCACCATTGAGATGTAATCCTCATTCGAATGACCGGCAACATTAACGACAACTCCGGCTCCGCTTTCAACCATGTAGTCGAGCTCAGTGGACAGAAAAGCATCTACACCCGGATTCTGAAGACCTACGCAGTTCAGCATGCCACTCGGCGTCTCAGCTACACGCACACCCTGATTGCCATCTCTCGGAAGAAGGGTCAATCCTTTGGAGGAAAGAGCACCAAGCTTACTAAGATCCATATACTCTGCCAGTTCACGGCCGAATCCGCAGGTACCGGAAGCGAGAATGATCGGGTTTTTAAGTGATACATTACCAACTTTTACGGAAATACTCACCAGATCACCTCCTCTGCCTTAAAGACAGGACCGTCTTTGCAGCATCTCTTATGTACGAATTCCTTACCTTCCTGTTCTGCTTTGATCTTACATACACAGACAAGGCAGGCTCCTATACCGCAGGCCATTCTCTGTTCAAGAGAGACATAACATGTTAATCCTTTGGACTGCGCCCATTCAGAGACTTTTCTCATCATAATGCCCGGGCCGACGACCATGACAGTTGTATCGGCAAGATCCTCTTCCTGCATTGTCTCCAGATATGCCATGACATTTCCTTTTATTCCAAGATCTCCGGCATCCGTAGTTACATGGAAATCACTACACTTGCAGGAGAATTGATCATACAGAAAAGAGTCGTTCTTACAGCGGTAGCCGTTAACGACCTGACAGGGGATCTTGTTCTCTCCGGCATACTTAGCAGCAAAATAGATCGGAAAAATACCCGTACCGCCGCCTACAAGAAGAAGTTTCTTTACACCATCAAAGCAGAAACCGTTTCCAAGAGGCCCGAGGACAGTGAACGTCTCTCCCTCATTGGCAGCGATGATCTTTTCTGTTCCTTTTCCGACTTTACGTACACCAACGCTGAATGTCTTTGACTCTCTATCAACTGACATGATTCCGAAAGGTCTCTTCAGAAAATAAGCGCAGGACAGATTTACGAACTGGCCCGGTTTCGCAGTTTCTGCAATCTCCGGACAAGCAAAAGTCAGAACAGCACAGGTCTCGCCGAGCAGTTCTTTCTTAATCAGTTTTATACTGTACTCTTGTTTCATTTCTTTTCCTCACAGTATATGATTCAAGCTTCAAGACAAGCTGTGATCGCACTATTAAGATCGTCACGCATACGAAGCGCTTCTTCTCTCGTTGCTTTCTGGAAACCAAGGAGCGGAGCACCGGAAGGACCGTGCATCTGTGTCAGTTCCATCGGCTCGATATCTTCTCTCTTCTTCCAGGCACACATCAGGCTTCTGGAAGCATTTACGATACCACCCTTACCATTTACGAAAGAAGCGACCGCATCTTTTCCGGAACCGCCCTGAGCACCATAGCCAGGAACAAGGATCAATGCATGCGGCATGATCTTTCGTGCCTTTACAGCCTGCTCCGGCCATGTTGCGCCTACTACGGCACCGACAGAGGAGAATCCGCTCTCACCAATCAGATCCTGTCCCCATTTCTCAACATTTTCCGCCATTGCTTCAAATACCTGTCTGCCATCTTCAAGCTTCAGATCCTGAAGATCTCCGGCAGAAGGATTGGATGTTCTTACCAGAACATAAAGGCCTTTGCCTTTTTCTTTTGCAACATCCATGAAAGGCTTGATTCCGTCGATTCCGAGATATCCGTTTACGGTGATGCAGTCGCAGTCGAACATTGCGGCTGTCGTATCATTGATGATCTTTGTTTCACCGATGATGGCATTTGCATATGCTGTAGCTGTAGTTCCAATATCATTTCTCTTCGCATCACCAATAACGAGCATGCCTTTATCATGTGCATAATGGATCGTCTTTCGAAGTGCCATGATACCGTGAATACCGTACATCTCATAGTAGGCAAACTGTGGCTTAATCGCCGGGATGATGTCATAGACCGCATCGATCAGCAGACGGTTATAATCGAAGATCGCCATACCGGTCGCCATCTGCATATTCGCAGGCTGACCGCTCTTCTTCTCATGTTCTTTCGCTTCATTCAGCCATTCATTCAGCATGTCGGACGGGAGATACTCCAGTTTCGGATCCAGTCCCATAACTGTCGGGTTGTTACATTCTTCAATTTTCTTCGTAAGCCTATCAGCGAAGTTCGTCATATGTGATCTTTCCTCCTGCGATCGTAAGTTTAACCCGGCCTGTCAGTTCATCTCCGATATAAGGTGAATTCGCAGACTTGCTCAGGATCTCCTCTTTAGTATATATAAAGGTTTCATTTAGATCAGCGAGCATAACATCTGCCGGCATTCCCTTATCCAGGGTACCTCTTCCAAGTTTAAGGATGGACGAAGGATTTACCGTCATTGTCTTGATCATATCCGTAAGAGAGATCAGACCTGTTTTTACCAGATAAGTATAACCTACTGCAAATGCGGTTTCAAAACCAATGATACCGTTATTTGCCAGAGAGAACTCGATATCTTTTTCATCGATATGGTGCGGAGCGTGATCTGTAACGATACAGTCGATCGTTCCGTCTTTCAGGCCTTCGATAACAGCAAGACGGTCATCCTCGGTACGAAGCGGCGGATTCATCTTGAAGTTCGTGTCATATGTCTGGCAGCATTCTTCAGTAAGGGAAAAATAGTGCGGACATGTCTCACAAGTGACCTTAACACCACGTTTTTTCGCCTGACGGATGATATCGATGCCTTTTCTCGTACTAACGTGGCAGATATGGATCGGCATATCCAGGTACTCGGCAGTCTGAATATCTCTAGAGATCATGATCTCTTCTGCTATCGCAGGTATTCCGCGAAGCCCGAGTGCTGTGGAGATCGCTCCTTCATTCATGGCACCTTCGGCAATGGACATTTCTTCACAATGATTAAGGACCGGAAGATCAAAGTCGGAGGAATACTCAAGAACTTTCTTCAGAAGGTTTGCTGTGGCGATCGGCTTTCCATCATCGGATACGGCTACGATTCCTGCTTCCTTCATCAGTCCCATCTCCGAGATCTCTTTTCCGGCAAGACCTTTGCTTGCAGCTCCGATCGGGAATACATTACAGGATCCTACCTGCTCTGCTTTTCTCAAGATACCTTCAACAACCGCAGCATTATCGCAGACCGGATTTGTGTTCGGCATACAGCACACACTGGTAAAGCCGCCTTTTGCCGCGCTTTTCGTGCCGCTCTTAATATCTTCACGATACTCGTAACCCGGCTCGCGAAGATGGCAGTGCATATCCACAAGTCCCGGAAATACGGTCAATCCATTCGCATCGATCACCTCATCCGGCTCACCGGAAATGCTGTCGGTAAATACACCGTTTTCGATATAGATCGTGACGGTTTCATTAGAAGCAAAATGCTTCGCATTTCTTATCTCAATTGTTTTCATTCTGGTTTCTCCTTGCCATCAGTAAGTATAAAACTGCCATTCGAACTGCTACACCGTTGGTAACCTGTTCATTGATCACTGACTGGTCACAGTCATATACACATGTCGGAAGTTCTACACCGTGATTGCACGGTCCCGGATGCAGCAGATAAGCACCTGGTTTTGCGAGCTTCAGGACATCCTCGGAGATCGAATAGAACTTGGAGTATTCTGCAACCGAGGGGAATAGAGACTTCTGCTGGCGCTCCAGCTGAACACGGAGGCCCATGACCGCATCGGCATCTTTCACGGCTTCGGATACTGACTTACATACGGTACATCCCATCTTATCGAGACCGACAGGTACCATTGTTCTCGGTCCGGCTACACTTACCGTTGCACCGAGTTTTGTAAGTCCGATCACATTGCTTCGAACGACGCGGCTGTGATAAAGATCGCCACAAATAGCGACTTTAAGGCCATCAATGTGGCCGTATTTCTCATAGAGTGTGAACATATCGAGCAGTGCCTGCGTCGGATGTTCATTCATTCCGTCTCCGGCATTTACGATCGATGCCTTAACTCTCGGAGCGAGATAATGCGGTGCACCGGACTGGCTGTGGCGCATGATGATGATGTCAGTTGCCATCATATCGATCGTTCTGGCTGTATCCAGGAGGGATTCACCTTTATTTACGGAGCTTCCCGATGTCGTGATATTCGCACTTGCAGAGCCCATATATTTTGATGCAAGCTCAAAAGAAAGTCTCGTTCTCGTACTATTCTCATAAAAAAGCGTTACTACTGATTTTCCCTGAAGATGGGATGTTTTCTTATTTCCGGAAGTCAGAACCATCTTCATCATTTTCGCGGTATCAAGGATCTCCATGATCTCTTCCGCGGTTAATTGCTTCAGTCCAAGCAGATCTTTACTTCTAAGTCCCATTATTTCACCTCTTCACACAGAACGACCTTATCCTGTCCGTCGATCTCGTTTAACTGTACCGATATCATCTCTGAAAGGGATGTCGGTACATTTTTTCCTACATAATCCGAGCGGATCGGAAGCTGTCTGTGTCCTCTGTCCACCAGTGTTGCCAGCTGAATGCAGGCAGGTCTTCCCATATCAAAAATCGCCTCGATCGCGGCTCTTACCGTTCTTCCGGTAAAAAGCACATCATCGATCAAGACGATTTTTTTGTCATTAATATTGAAATGGATAGCTGTTCCGTTTACGACAGGGTGTGCTGCTAAAGTCGAGAGATCATCCCGGTAAAATGTGATATCGAGAACACCGACATCCGGTTTCACTCCTTCTACATCTTCCATGACCTTGGCGATCCTTTCCGCCATCGGAACACCTCTGCGCTGGATTCCTACGAGAGCCACATTGTCGAGGCCTTTATTTTTCTCGATGATCTCATGCGCGATACGGATCAAAGCACGGTGTACAGCCTGCTCATCCATAAGGACTGTTTTCTCAAGATACTCTTTCAAAAATACCACTCCTTCCCAAATTCAGAGCACAAAAAACCGACTCTGTAAAATACCTTCAGGTACCCTAAAAAGCCGGTCTTCTATATGAATGCCTCCCATTCGGGAAACGGTATTACATTTATCGACAACGACCTTTCTGTTCTCTCATGGAACAGCCTTAAAGGATACGCTGTTAAGATAATAATCCAAGATACAGAAAATCGCAACTATGGATTTTGACGAATTCGTATCTGTCTTATAGTTTTTTACCAGACAGGAGTATCATCGTAGTCCCAGTTCCAGTCCTGGTCTTCCATCATACGCTGATTACGCTTCTGCAAACGGTTATCCTGGGAATCAGACATACGTCTTTGGAGTTTCTCTTCAATAGAGCTCTGACGCTGGGATTCTCTTTCTTCTTCCTCTCTGCGTCTTCTTTCCTCTTCACTCTCCGTTTCGCCGGAAGGATCGGAACCGTCACTCGGGTCAGAGCCGTCGGAAGGATCGGAACCATCGGAAGGATCGGAACCGTCACTCGGGTCAGAGCCGTCGGAAGGATCAGAACCATCCGTCGGATCAGATCCATCACTGGGATCAGAGTTGCTCTGGCTGGAGCCATCTGAAGGATCAGAATTATTGCTCTGATCAGATCCATCACTAGGATCTGAATTGCTCTGGCCAGACCCGTTACTCGAATCAGATTGCTGCTGGCTCTGGTCAGAGTTGGAAGATTCATTCTCGCTGGACTCAGACTGCTGCTGCTGTTCTTTTTCCTGCTGTGCCTGCTCAAGCATTTCCTTTATCTCATCATAAAGTCTCTGAGCACGGTTGTTGTGTCCGTCGCCTTCATCTGTCGCACAACCTTTTTCAGACAGGATATCCAGACATTCCTGAAGAAGTTCTATCGTATCATCGATATTTTCCTTCGCAAAAGCATCTTCTCCAAGAAGAGCTAATTTCGAAAGAACTAGGTTAATGCGGATAAGGCATTCCTTTTCTTCCGGAGGATTCTTAGTCAGCGCCGTCTCAAAATATTCGATAGCAACTTCATAATCCTGACGCTGGTAAGAAACGTTTCCGTTATTATAGTAAACGATGTAAGGCTCATTGAAGTTAGCTACTTCCAAAAGGTTGTAGTTCTCAGTATAATCGCCTTTTTCATATTTTGATTTGACCCACTCATTATAGCCATAAGTAAAAGCAAATTTGAAAAGTACAAGGCCGACTATAACATATGAAGTGATAATTATACGCTTAATCATTCTCTCACTCTCCTTTTGTAATAAATCAGGTCAAAAACCAGGATTGCCGCGATCGGAATCGCAAACCAGTAATAGGTATCTACATATCCTTCCACACCGGTCTTTCCTTCAGAAGCGTATTCATCCAGGAAATCATTAATGTCAGAAAGCACATCGCGAAGTGTGGTGGATTTTTCCACATGGTAATAATCTATACCAAGATCATCGGCAATTGATTGCAGATTATCCTCATCAATATGAGAGACGGCATCCACTCTTTTGCCGTTGCTGTCACGTGTCTTCATGTAAGAGCGGACACCGGCGTCATCACCTTCATAGGCCTTGACTTTCATTCTTCCGCCTTCTTCGGTACCATATCCAAGAACAGCACCGCTTACAACATATTTCTTTGCATCAGAGTAAGAGCCGAGTTTCTCTTTTTGGCTTGTGATCTCACCATCGCTGAAGTAATACACAAGCTGAACACGATCCTCATTTTGTTCGTGATCTTTCTTCAATGCTTCGAGCATGATCGGGAACGGCTGGTTCAAAGATGTACCCTGCGCGTAATACTGTGTCTGACCCTCAAGAGACTTGATAACTGACATTAATACATCTTTATCACTGGTGTAAGGAGCAAGCCGGTATGCCTGATTACCGAAAGAAATAACCGAGAATCGGCATCCCTGCATCATATCAATGATATATTCGCAGTCTTCCTTTACCGCATCGATACGTCTGCCTTCACCGTCAAAATCTTCTGCCAGCATACTCATCGAGTTGTCGATAACCAGGAGAACATCGACATTCAGTTCTCTCTTTTCGACATCATGCGAGAAAACCATGATTCGAAGGTTCATAGCGAAGAGTAAAACGACGATCAGGATTTGACGGATGTAATTCCATACGCCTCTTCTTCTCAACAACAGCATGCCGACACAGATAATCGCCATGAGCCAGATTGGAATGATCGGATTGATCTTCATAACTTCACCCTTCTACTTACTACAAAATGTACAGCCAAACAGATCGTCAGGAGCAGGACCAGTTTTTCAGGATACTCCGTTTCAGTGATCTCACTCTTGTAAAGCACTGATGTATCTGTTTTTTCAACTTCTTTGATCAAATCTTTCGCCATCGTACTTGAACTCAAAGTAAAAAGACGTCCGCCGGTGCTTTCCACACTGGATTTATAAATGTCATAGTCCACAACATATTCCGGAGATGCCGCGAACACTTTGATACCGTATTTAGCGCAGAGATTTGCAGCATCCTCGAGCTGCATGACCGGATCACCGGCAAGTTCGTTATCGGTTGCAAAGATGATAACTCTCGTACGGGAAGCATCTTCTTTCACATCCGGGAATTGGAATACGGTGGAAGCAAGACCATCACCGATCAGTGATGAACCATATCTGTTTACATAAGTTTGAGTTCCATCGATTATATAATAAAGTTTCGTAAACTCTTCCTGCGACAGGAAACGTCCGTTCTGAGTATAATCCAGTGCGAGTTTACATGCTTCCTTGATTTGATCGAGAACCTCGATGATATAGTCATAATCAGTTGTTAAAGGTACAAGAGTGACTGTCTCAGAGTTAAAGATCGTAATACCGAATCGTTCTCCATGTAATCCGGCAACAAACTCTTTTAATTTATCGCAGACCTCCAAATCAACCTCAAACATAGATCCGGAGGTATCCAGACACAGGAAAATATCACGGTTGTGGACCTCAGTGATCGTCTGTTTCGAACGGAACGGTCTCGCGATAAGTGACATCAGTAGAGACAGTGCAAGTACAAGGCTGACAATTACTATGACTGCACAAAGTCTATACTCTAAGAGTTTCCTCTTAAAATACGGGGTATTCTCGATAAATTCTGTATTTGCAACCTTACGGCCTTTTTTGAACTTCTTTCTTACACCATACGTCAGAATCGCAAGAAGGATGATTACAGGTATGCCGATAGTAATCGCATATGGAAATTTTAATTCCATCGAACAATCACCTCCCTTGCCTGTGCTATAGAGCTTCTAGCTTCCTTTTCTGATCGTTCCGCAAATTCAGGCGCATAGAACTCTTCTATCAGATTACTGATCTGATAGATATTATGGGCTTTCAGCTCATTCAGAGAGAAATTCTGCGCATTGATGCCTGTAAGATCATGTACGAACATACGGACAATCGCAGACAGTTCCTGATGCGTATTACGCACATCGATCTGTCCTGCCAGGTATTTCTGTTCGACAACAGCGATCTTTTCCAGATACTCTCGCTGCGCCTGTTCCTTACTCTTCAGTCTGAATACCGGAGCAGGTACAGCCTTCTGCTTCACTGGAGCCTTTTTCTTTCTGCGGAGCAGGAAAACGACCAGCAGGGCGATCAGCGAAGCAGCGATAATTATAGAAATCACCACGATCGGAACGATACTATAGGAGAATGGATCTTGTAAATCAACGGATGTTTGCATATCTGTGTCTCTCCAATAGTTCTGTGATCTTTAATGTAAGCTCGTCCTTCCCGCTGACATCGGTAGAAAGGATCGCATGATGCTTGAGTTTTTTCTCGTTTTCTTCTGTAATCTTCTTTTTAATATTCTTTTCCATAGAAGCAAGTCTCTTATTCATCGTTACAAAACGAGGAAGATACCTGTTATTCTCAACTTTAAAAGAATGCTCGCCTGTAATATCGGCATCGTTAACCTGAATAAACAGGATATCATGCTGGCAGATGAGTTTCTTCAGTACGGCTTCAGAAACTTCAGAGGCACCTTTAATATCGGTAATGACAAACACGACCATTTTTCTTCTGAAATTCTTCAGAAGATACTCCAGCGTCTTGTTTAGATCCGATTTCTGAGACTTCTGAACATCTTTATCATACTGGGCGAGAAAATGTTCAATATCATACAGGCGGTTCCGAAGAGGGAAAAATCGCATCTTTCCATCAACATTGTAAAGTGAACCGACAAAATCGCCATTCGAATAGGCAAGATACGACAGCGTTCCGGCAGTATAGATGGCCACGTCTTTCTTTGTCTCACCCTTATCGGTTTCAGCCGTCATCTTTATACCTGAGTCAAAAACCAGCAGAATATTGTGTTTTTTCTCTGCGATATATCTTTTAACAAGTAGCATACGGCTACGGGATGAAGCTTTCCAGTCAATATCGCGAATATTATCACCGGGGATATACTCACGAAGATCTTCGAAGTTCAGGCTTTTTCCCATAAACACGGATTTGTACGAGCCATCAAGTATACTTGTTGCCTTGATGTTGGTATGAATCGCGATATTTGCCTTAATTTTCGTAATATAATCAAGGATCATGGTGTCTGAATAGCTCCTACGATCTTATCAATGATCTGCTCAGATGTGACTCCGTCAGCAACAGCGGCGAAGTTCAGCGAAATACGATGACGAAGAACACTGTGGATCAGTGTTTTTACATCATCAGGAGTTACATAACTTCTGCCGTTGATCAGAGCAACCGCCTTGGAAACTTCCATTAGTGAAATACATCCACGTGTACTGGAACCCAGAGTAATGTACTCGGCAAGATCCTTGCCGATAACGTTTGCAGGATTTCTGGTAGCGTTTACGATATTAATGATATATCTCTTGATGGCATCATCCAGATATACTTTTCTTGCCATCTGCTGCAGGAAATAAACATCTTCCAGTTCAACAACGGCGTCAGATTTTGAGAATACATCCTTCTCGATACGATTCAGGATCTCGAATTCCTCGTCTTTTGTCGGATAATCGATCTTCTCCTTTAAAAGGAAACGGTCAAGCTGTGCTTCTGAAAGGAGATATGTTCCTTCCTGCTCAATCGGGTTCTGAGTTGCGATAACTGTAAAGATCTTCGGCATCGCGTAATTATATCCGCCGATGGTCGTCTGATGCTCCTGCATGACTTCGAGCATGGCACTCTGGGTCTTCGCACTGGAACGGTTGATCTCGTCAAGAAGAACGAAGTTTGCGTAAACCGGGCCGAGCTTGGTTTCAAAAGTATTCGTAGTATAGTTAAAGATCTGTGTACCGATGATATCACTTGGCAGAAGGTCCGGTGTACACTGGATACGGGAAAACTTACCATTTACCGCATCAGTAAGTGTTTTTGCAGCAGTTGTCTTCGCCAGACCAGGAACAGATTCCAGGAGGATATGGCCGTTTGAAATAATCGCGATCAAAAGGGACCATCCAAGCCTTGTCTGTCCTACCATTTTCTTATAATAACTATCCGTTATTTTAGAAATAATAAGCTTACTCTTCTCCAGCTCAACATTCGAAATCTCTGAGTAATTCTCCATCTTTTTCTCCTCTCAACAAACCTAAAGATTCATTGTCATTTTCTATAAGTATAAATAGTATTACATATGTTTACAGATTGCAAATGACTAAAATATCACGCATATTTCTGCCCGCCAAACATAAAGACGAGATAGGATTCAATTTTGTTGCAAAAAAAAACGCTCTTTTTTGAGCGTTTAATTTGGTGGGGCTGATGGGACTTGAACCCATACGATTTAAGGTCGGCAGATTTTGAGTCTGCTGCGTCTGCCATTCCGCCACAACCCCGCAAATGACGGAAATATATTAGCATAACGAAAATACCGTGTCAAACAAGATACAGCACGGTCAAAACGGACAGAAAGCCTTAATTACAGTGCTTTCTTCGCAAAGTTGT
>JAEEGJ010007350.1_pt1 | contig 31710 bp, 23 predicted proteins | sample 8958761 | NCBI WGS metagenome assembly JAEEGJ01 (sample SAMN16246546, study PRJNA631951) | gut metagenome | biome: gut microbiome; feature: rumen; material: RS-attached | host: Bos | place: Iran: Karaj | collected 2018-10
GGCATCTACACTGGAGGAACACTCAACTTCTATGCTTTGGGTTCAGCTCTCAAGGTAGATCCTACCATCATCACCTTCGTATATACCTTTGAAATGCTCGTTACCTTCCCGCTGATAATGTTCATTGTCGGCGGCGGATACAAATTCTTCCGCAAACTTATGCCTTTCAAGGATGAATCCACAACCGCCAATGAAACAGAAGTCAGACTCCACGATATAGAGGATTACGGCAATATGCTTAGACGCAGAACCCTCCCTAAAACATTGTTGGGATTACTTATCTCCATCGTATTCCTCGCCATAGGCGCCGGACTTTCATTATTAATCACCGGCAAATTACATGAAATGATAATTATCCTCACAATAACAACTCTCGCCATTATAGCATCATTCATCAAACCAATCCGAGAACTTCCGAAGACATTCGAACTCGGAATGATTTTCATATTGATGTTCAGCATTGTTGTTGCCTCACAATTTGACATTTCCGTCGTCAACTACAAAGCTTTGCCTCTGCTATTCTTCGTTCTATACATAATGCTGATTGCTGTCACACTACACATCCTATTCTGCAAGATGACAAAGGTAAATGGTGACCTCTTCACTGTTTCAATAACCGGACTGCTTTGTTCGCCACCATTCATTCCACCTGTAGTCAGTGCCATCGGTAACAAAAAGGTTCTCATTAGCGGAATCGTTGTCGGACTTGTGGGATATGCTATCGGCACTTATCTCGGAATTGGAATAGCATCATTACTGAGCTTATTTTAACAAATTACATTTCAATAATTATGAAAAAAAATCCACTCATTATATCATTAGCGTTATTTATCTGTGTCACATCATTGAATGCACAGGACAAGAAAGTAAAAACAGGCTGGAATTTCGGTGCCCTGCCATGTATCAGCTATGATGCCGACCTTGGTTTCCAATACGGTGCCCTCACCAACATCTATTACTTTGGCGACGGAGCCGTCTATCCCGACTACTACCACTCCTTCTATGCCGAAGCCGCCTACACTACCAAACGATATGGCCTCTTCCGCCTCTCTTACGACTCCAAATACCTCATCCCCAACCATCGTCTCAGTGTCGACCTCACCTACATGCCCGACCAGATGTGCGACTTCTACGGCTTCAACGGCTATGAGGCGTTCTATACACCCGATTATTCCGACCCGTCAAACCCTCAGTATCAAACCCGTGCCTACTATAAGTTCAAGCGCGACCTCTTCCGTTTTAGTGCCGACCTTCAGGGCACCATTGCCAAGCCGTGGTATTGGAACGCCGGTCTCGGCCTGCTCCACTACAATGTAGGCACCGTCGATGTGGCACGTCTCAACAAGTACACCGCCAAGGAGGAGAACAAGCTGCCTGAAGGGGCTACCACGCTTTACGACCAGTATGTGGCGTTGGGCTACATCGCCCCTGCCGAAGCCAACGGTGGTTTCCATCCCTATCTGCATGGCGGCATCACCTTCGACACACGCGACCGTCAGCAGAACCCCCGCCGAGGCATCCATGCCGACGCCTTCCTCACCTATTATGCCGGATTGGGCGACATGTCTGACTACAACGACCTTATGTTCAACGCCGCCTGGCGTCACTATCTGCCCATCATTCCCAACCGCCTCACCTTTGCCTATCGCCTCGGCACCCAGCTCAACGTGGCTGGCAATAGTCCCTTCTACCTCAACACCTACCTCAACCAGCTCTACATGCAGCGCGTCATCTATGAGGGACTGGGCGGTGCCAACTCCATCCGCGGCATCATGCGCAACCGCATCCTCGCTCGCGGCGTAGCCTTTGCCAATGTCGAGTTCCGTGTGCAGGTGGCGCATTTCAAGATTGGCAAGGAGAACTTCTACATCGGCCTCAACCCCTTCATGGATGCCGGCATGGTGGTGCAACCCTACGAACGTGTCATGTCTGACCCGATGCTGGCTCCACTGAGTTCGGTTAATCCCGAAGACCTCTATGACGAGAGCCGTCTCTACGCGCCCCACCTCTCCGCCGGTTGTGGTCTCAAGGTGGCTATGAACGACAACTTCGTCCTCAGTGTCGACTGGGCAACCGCCCTCGATAAGCAGGACAATGGCAAGTTCAGCAACCTCTACATTAAGATGGGATATATGTTTTAAATTGAAAGGTGAAAATTGAAAAGTGAAAATGGCTGGCGCACCACTTGTCAACAATCTTTCATTTTTCAATTTTCACCTTTCAAGTTGAGAATTGAAAATGGCTGGCGCACTATAAGTCAATAATTTTTCAATTTTCACCTTTTAATTTTCAATTCAGATGAGTTGGTTTAAGCCCTTTGCCTATGGCGTATATGCCATCAATAGTTTGATTCTATTGCTGGCAGCAGTTGACTATCTGTTATGTGAGGTCGACCTCTTTGGGATTGTTTGGATGTCGTCCACTCTGCTGCTTGTAACGGTGCCGATAGGGGTGATATTCTTTATCTATTCCCTCTTCCACCTCCGTCACAAGGAGGAGCGTTGCATAGCGATATGGACAGCGGCGATGGTGTTGTTCTTCTTCGTGGTGTTTTGGCTGCTGCCAGCGGGCAGTTCGCGTGTTGCTGCCAAAATGGAAAAGCACTGCCTGCGGCATGAAGAAGAAATGCTGTCCATTGCCAACTGTCTGTACGCCGTCATGCCCGACAGCACATGCCTTGAATATATCCCTTCGGGAGAGGTTAGCTTGACGTGTATCGACTCGATTTACACCTATTGGGGAAACCCTATCGTCAAGGACTCCTGCACGGTGGATTCTAGTGTCCTTGCCTTGATACCGTCGGACAGCATAAACAGGGTGCTGAAAACGCTCCACTGCGACAGACTGATAATCTACAAGCCCACAGGCCTGGCGCTGTTCAAATACCTCACGAGTGGTTTTGGCAGTTTCTGGTTTGGTGTGTCGCTCACCCCATATACTGAAGAGGATAAAGAGAGACAGTTACATACCTACAACACCATACCCTTCTCCACCCACGTCTGTTTCCGCTACCATGGCGGTGCCACCGATAGCGACGGTCCCTTCCCCAATAAGGAGAAGTATCTGGAAGTAAGAGCTAAGAAGTAAGAGCAAAGAAGTATAATGGGTAGGTAACACATCTTAGCTCTTAGTTCTTACTTCTTACTTCAAAATTCATTTCCCGCTTTTCTCGCGGTTGCATTTGCGGCACAGCATCTGGCAGTTGTCCGCCACCGTGCAACACTCATGGCACCACGGCACAATGTGGTCGGCCTCCATCTGCTCAATGTCGAAATACTGTCCGCGTATCGGGCACACGCCCAACTGCCGCTCACTCATCCTGTACAAGTCGCACTGACAGGCGTGTCAGCCGCTCTAAAGGGAGGATGAAACCAAGGTCGCCGAAACGGAAACAATAGCCCATCGCGTTGCGCTTGTCATATTGGATGGTAGTCCAATAATATCCTAAACCTTCATTCCATTCATACGGTTGCCTATATGCAAACTTTTTAGCCCATTCTCTTTTTTGTCTAATTCCGCCTGGCGTTTCCCCATCTATGTGTGACGTTCCATAATCACCACAGTGGACACTTTCGGCTAGATAAGTATGGTCTCCCCCACCATTAGCTTGTTCTGCCATCTGGCTCACTGGAGCAGCCGTTTCAGCACGATCTGCAAATCCTGTGTTTATTCCTACCACCTCCATCTCGGCAGTCTGTGGTGCCCCATAGTAGTAATTGTTCAGCTTGGCATACCCTGCACAAGGCAGGAACACAGCACCCTCCCGCTCTATCTCAGCCCATTTGGCCGACGAGAACACTGGTATCATCCCCTGTTGCAACGTGTCGCCATCCCTTTCCAGCCAATCGTCAGGTAACAACAAGATGCCTTGATGGTCATTTATCAAGGCGGGCGACATCAGCAGCTGCGCATTGGGTCGACGCATCAGCAGATACGCCCACTCGTTCACCGACAGCGTCCGCCACTGTCCTGCACGTTTGCCTCCGTTACTGATGGCATTGTACACGCCCCAGTCGTAACTCGTCCTATCAATATTTCGCTTGCCATTCCCATAATTCATATTTTGTAGGGAGAAGTAGTACGGTGGCCTGTTGCGGTAGCCGCTGGTGCCAAATGCAAACAAATCTATCCAACCCGCGTAATGCTCACCGTAATAGAAATTGTCGTATCCGATAACATCGTACTGATTCTCGGCAAAGCGCCACTGGTCCGCCACCGCATTGTACTGTAGGTTGCCCTTTGAGAAACGCACCCGCTGCGTGGGCGACACGCTGAACAGCCCCTCCAACGCCCCGTTGGCAAGCCGTGCCATGCTCTCCGTGGTCATTGACGAGTATGCCCTGCCTTCCGCCAACGAGTCCATTACATACTGGTTGGGCATCCAACCTGTAGCAGGAATGCTGTCGGCAGACAATACCAACCGGAACCCCAACACACTCAACTTCGTATTCGGCTGCCAGAAGTTGCGGTACGACACCCGCGCATCCCCTTCCACATCGGCCCACGAGCCTCCGCGTCCCACCTTCGTCACCCCGCTGACAGGGCCATTAGGCGATGCCGTCTCGAGAATGCACTCCACGATGGAACGCTCCTCTCCAATATTTACCAGATAGTCGCTCAACTGCTGCCGTCCCTGCACCGTAGGCGGAACATTGTAGTTCGATGCCACATCTCTGACGTATGCGTCTTCAGCATACCAGTCGCTGCACCACTCCCACACATTGCCTGTCATGTCGTACAGACCCAACTCGTTGGGCACCAAACCGCCCACTATATGTGTCGAATCCCCGCTATTAATCTGTGTCCACGACACATGCATCAACTCATCCGAACCCGCAAAGGTCGTACTCTTAGCCTCCTTACCTCCTCTGGCGGCATACTCCCACTCTGCCTCTGTCGGTAAGCGGAAAGGCAACCCCGTCAGTTCGCGTAGCCGACTGATGAAGGTCTGCACCTCGTCGTAGCTCACCTGCTCCACGGGAAGCTCTTCGCCCACAAAGTTCGACGGATTGTAGCCCATCACCGCCGTCCACAACGCCTGTGTCACCTCATAGCGACCCATATAGAAACTGCCCACCGACACCCCATGCCGCGGCATCTCGTCGTTCTTGCCTATCAGACCATTCTTTCGCACTGTCACCTTATTCATCCCATAAACCCTCCTGCCCTCGGCAAACGCACTGGCGGACAAACTCCAAAACTCGGGGTCGCACCCCATCATATACGAACCGCCCCTCACCAGCACCATCTCAAACTTCTCGCCCTTCACCTGCACGGGCATTGTCTCCAATCGCACCTTGTCAGTGCGCTCGCTGCGGGCTCTGTTGCGCTTTCTTCCGCCAAACAATCCTTGACCTTCAGCCTCCAAACCCGTTAATATCAAGGTCAGCAGACAAACAACCGTTGTAATCTTTTTCATTGTTTATTATTGTTTTGAATAGTGTTGCAAAAAAACTACTTTTTCCCGACATTTTGCGTTTTCTTCCAGCAATACTTCAGATTCTCCGCCCATCCCCCAACTACATTTCTCCGTTCTATTCCTAACAATCAAAAAGACGTGAACTTCTTATGCGTTTACCAAGGCAGCGTAGGAATCTCGCCTTTTCTCCCAATAAGTAGTCCACGCCAATCTACGTGAACACTACTATCACTTTGGGAGAACGTTCCTACACTAGAGGAAGCCTCATCTTATTTCCGCGAGTTGTATCCTTAAGTTTCCTACGCTTTCGGTAAACGCGAAATAATAGTAATGCTGTTAATATTCAATATTCGGTGGCTCACCGCTCTCGTGAGCCGTTATGTCGGGAACGCCACGCGCCTAACGGTACATGCCGTTACCGCTTGCAAAAATACAAAGATTTTCCCACATGACAAATAAAAAGAACAACAGTTTTTCGTTATCTACTGTTGCTCAGTATGGTGTATTTTTCAATAGCCTTTAACTTTTTCTCTCATATATGACTTTTTTGTCTTTATTTATTCGTTGTGAATACGTGAATGTGTAAATGTGTGAATCTTTGGTTCACGAATTCAAATATTGGCGAATTATCACATTTCCTCTTCGTCGGGAGGGGCTCCGTGGCTGGGGTGGTTGCCGAAGTTCACGGTGTCGTCGCCGAAGCGTTTGTTGAGGGCGTCGGCTACTTGCATCAGTTTGCGTCGGCGTTCGTCTTCGGGCTCGGTGAAGAGGTCGAGCTGCATACCTTGTTCCTCGCTGATGTCGGTGAGGATGACCCCCGCCTGCTTGTACATAAAGCCTTCGCGGTACAGCCCTTTCAGTGCCGCCAGTGCCGCCTTAATGAGGGTGGGGGTGTCGGCGGTGGGGGAGGGGAGCCTGACGCTGCCGCTGTTGCGGTATTGTGCTAGGTCGTCGCGGTGGCGGTTGGTGGCGAGAAACACTGTCACCGAGCGGCACACACCGTGCTGCTCCCGCAGGTGGGCGGCGCAGGTGGTGGCGAAGGTACGGATGTACTGTTCCAGGTCGTCATAGCGGTCGGTCATATATACGAACGTGCGGCTCTGCATGATGCTGCGCTGGTGTTCGGGACGGGTGAGGTCGATGCAGGGGATGCCTTTCAGTTCGCGCCATGTGCGCACCCCTGTTATTGAGAAGAGCGACTCGACCAGTTTCTCGTCGCAGTCGGCAAACTGTTGGGCGGTGAGTATGCCGCGTTCCTGTAGCTTCTTGCGGTGCTTCCGTCCGATGCCCCACACATCGGCGATGTCGAGCATCGACAGCGCCTTCTCTCGGCTTTCGGGTGTGAGGACACAAATGCCTTCGTACCCCTTGTATTTTTTTGCGTAGTGGGTGGCGACCTTGGCGAGGGTGTAGCTCTGCGAGCATCCGCAGCTGACGGGAATGCCGGTGGTGCTGGTAATCAGCTCCTTCACTTGACGCACATAGTGGCGCACCTCGTCGGGGTCGTCGATGGGCAGTGTGCCAAAAAACTCGTCGACGGAGTATTGTACAAAGTCCAGCACGATGGCCTGCCGCTGCACTGCCTCCATGATTTGTCGTGAGATGCGACGGTATTTCTTGTGGTCGACGGGGCATACCACCACGCCGTTGAGCTTGATGAGGTTGCGCACCTTAAACAGGGGAATGCCTCGTTTCAGCCCCAACGCCTTAGCCTCGGCCGTGAGGGCGAGGATGACGCCGCCGCCCGCCTTGTTGTCGTTGGCCACCACCACGGGCTTCCCCTCCAGTCCCGGACGGGTGGCAACCTCGCATGAGGCAAAGTAGCTGTTGCAATCGATGTGCAGATACATGGGCGGAACTGGAGATTGCGAATGGATAATTGAGGATGGTGAATCGTTTTGGGGTGCAAATTTACACAAAAATATTGGATTGATACGCAGGCCCATTAAAATCATTTGTTAGAACACGAATTATCACCAATTTACCACTAGCCAATGCAAGAATAATTCGTGCCCAATTCGTGATAAACCACGTTTCGCCTGAGTGAAGTTGCGTTTCTTCGACTGCGCCCCAGCAATACCCCACCTTACCTTTACCGACCGCCTAATTTGAAAGGGCCCATAATAGACTGTTCGTTGCTGTAAGGGCGAAGAAGTGAGTGCCAATCGGTAAGAATCGGTAGGAATCGGTAAGGAGGTGGGTGGGGTGGCGGGAGTCGGTGGGGACGGTTTGGGAGAGCTGTGTTTGGGCAAAAAGGGGATGACTGTGTGGGACGGAACAAAATATTTTGGTGGGGAGGGCAATAATTGTGCCGATGGTGCGTTACATTGTAAAATATTTTTTCTGTGATGAATCGTCTAGTTTCTTTATTAACTGTTGTATTGCTGATGGTCGGCGCGACGCACGCGGTGGCGCAGACGAATGTGACTATACATGGCGAGGTGGTGAACGGCGCCGGCAAGGAGGTGACGCTCTATCGCTATAGCGACATGCTGACGCGCACGGAGGTGACGGTGGACCAAACGGTGATTGGGTCGAACCGCACGTTTGAGCTGAAGGCGTTTGCCAACTATCCCACGATGATGATGCTGCAGATTGAGAACTACAGCCAGTCGTTCTTTGTGGAGCCGGGCAGGGACTACGAGGTGTATGTGCCGCGGTTTGACTGGGATGTGGACGAGAAGAAGAATGTGTTTCTCAGTCCCGAGGTGCTGCCGCTGGAGTTTGTGAATATGCCTGCCGACGAGCTGAACGGCATGATTTCGAATTTCGAGGCGGTGGTGGCGGACTTTATTGACGCGCACAGGGTCTATTTTGATGCTCGTTTCCGCCCGCAGAAACGCTATTTCGACAGCTTGGAGGCAGTGGTGGCAAAGAAGGCACCCGACACGCGTAACGAGTTTTTCAACCGCTACAAACGCTACCAGCTGGCAAGCATGAAGTACAGCCTGCATTTCGACACGCGCCGGCACATGGTGGGCCGCTATATCAAGGGGCAGCCTATCATGTATTACGACGACAACTATATGGCGTTCTTTATGACGCTGTTTGCCAATAGTGTGTCGAAGGGCACCAACAAGATACCAGCCTGGCAGCTAGGACACTGGGTGAATACGTTGAATGTGAAGGTGTATCTCGACTCGCTGGGCACCGACACGCTGCTGCGCAACGAGCAGGTGCGCGAACTGGTGGCGCTGCAGGCGTTGCAGGAGGCGTACTACCTGAACCGCTACTATGAGAGCGGCAAGGTGGTGAAGATGATAGAGATGGTGGGTGCGCAGAGCAAGTTCCCAGAGCATAAGGAACTGGCGAAACGGCTGGCGGCCAGCCTACGGCAGAACGAGGAGGGAGTGGAGGTGCCGACGTTTGCGTTGCCCGATGTGGACAAGCGAATGGTGTCGCTCGACAATATGAAGGGCAAGTGGGTGTATCTGGCTTTTGTGCGGGTGGGCGACCCCAACTGTGTGGCGGAGATAGAGACGATGGCGCACTTCAAGGACAGCGTGTATGCGAAGAATAAGAATGTGGAGTTTGTGTGCGTCAGCTGCGACCGCGAGTTTCAGAAGATGTATCATTTTCTGAAGAATACCAAGAAGGGACAGAAGTACAATTGGACGTGGCTGCATTTCAACGGCAACTATAAGCTGCTGGAGAAGTACGGTGTGGTGTCGTACCCGCATTTCATACTCATCAACCCCGAGGGACAGCTGCAATACACGGTCACGCCACCGCCAGCTAGCGGCATCCTGTTGCACGGGCCGTGGCAGCCCAAGCCGCAATACTCGAACGACGATGAGCCGTTCTTCCTGAGATAGGGGGCTCAGTGGGGCGGAGAGAGTCGGAGCGGTCTGAAAGGATCGGAGTATTCGTAATTCTAACATTTTGTTGTTTATAAAAGGTGGCGGGGATGCGCTGCCATGCTGTTTATTATTAGTATTTTTACACTCTAAATAAGAATCTATTGTTTTATGCAACGAATTAAAGTTCTTCTAGTTATTGCTGCATTGGCATTTTGTGTGCCTACGGTTTTTGCGCAGAAGTCGTCGTCGGACGAGGTGTTGCGACAGGTCTACCGCCAGGCGACGGACCTCTTTCAGAAAGAAAAGTATGCTTCGGCACAGAATCTTTTCGACCGGCTGTCCACCGAGGCGGCCGCTACCGACGCGGCGATGGCATGCGAGGCGCGCTACTTTGGCGCGGTGTGTGCCGAACGGCTGAGTAATAATGATGCCGACTTCCGTCTGACGGAGTTCCTGCGGCTGTATCCCCAGAGCATGCATTGCAACATGGCCTATTTCTATTTGGGCAACTACCACTATGCGGCGGGCGACTACGAGAAGGCACTGAAGTACTACAAGAAGGTGCAGTCGCGCGAGGTGGAGTACGGCCATCGGAGCGAGTATAACTTCAAGGTGGGCTACTGCCATTTCAACGACGAGGACTATGCTGAGGCAAAGAAGTTCTTCTCGCAGGAGATTAACGGACGGTCGAAATACACCAGCGCGGCACTCTACTATTATGCCCACCTGCAGTATATGGACGGCAAGTACGACCTGGCACTGCGCAACTTCGAGAAGCTGCAGTCGGACCACCGTTTTGCGAAGATAGTGCCGTCGTATGTGGCACGCATTTACTATTACTTGGGCAAGAACGACGAGCTGCTGCAGCTGGCCCCGACACTGCTGCTGGAGGAGGATGTGTTCAAGAAGAACGAGATACGCCAGATGGTGGCAGAAGTCTATTTCAATCGTGGCGAGTATAAGAACGCGCTCGACTATTATTCTGCCGCCATGCGCAACAAGGACGACGACGCTACCGACCCTACGCAGACGGTGGCCACGGGCACCATGCGCAAGGGCAAGAAGAGCAATTCGGCCCCTTTGGTGGCATCGTGCACGCCGCAGGACAGCTACTACCAGATAGGCTACTGCCACTATATGCTGCACCAGTACGACTCGGCGCAGTACTACCTGTCGAAAAAGACCGTCTGCGAGGACAGCGTGGCGCAGCATGCGCTCTATGTGCTGGGCGACGTAGACATCAAGCTGGGGCGCAAGAACGAGGCGCGGAGCATGTTCCTCCAAGCCTCGACGATGGACTTCGACGCCAAGATAAAGGAAGACGCGCTGTTCAACTACGCCAAGCTCTCCTACGAGCTCAACGCCAACCCCTACAACGAGTCGATACGCTCGTTCGAGGACTATTTGCAGAAATATCCGCGCACCTCCCACAAGGCCGAGGTGCAGGAGATACTCACCTCGCTCTATTTCAGCACGCGCAACTACAAGGACGCGCTGACGCTGATAGAGAAGATGCAGGATCGCAGCCCCGTGATGAACCAAGCCTACCAGCGCATCGTCATCAACCGCGGCATCGAGGTGTTCAACACGGGCAACATGAAGTCGGCCGCCACCTATTTCCAGAAGGCGTCGCAAATCAACGCCCTGCCGAAATACACCACCGACGCCTACTACCTCTATGCCGAAGCGCGCTACCGTCTGGGCGACGTGGATGCCGCCTCGAAGATATTGGACCGCTTTATGGTGAGCAGCAACGCCACTACTTCGCCCTACTACCGTCAGGCTCTTTACACCCACGGCTACATCGCGCTGAAGCAGAACAAGGTGTCGGATGCGATGGACGACTTCAAGATATTCCAGCGGCTGGCGGATAAGAGCATCGACCGCCATCAGGTGAACGATGTGAACAACCGTTTGGGCGACTGCTACTACCTGGACAGCAAGTATGCCGAGGCCATCAAGTATTACGATAAGGTGATAGAGGCCAACGATGCCGATGCCGACTATGCCACCTACCAGAAGGCACTGTCGTATGGCGCGATGGGCAAATATCACGAGAAACTGAACAACCTGAACTTGATATTTGAGAAATATGGCGAGTCGGCGTTGGCACCCAAGGCCCTATTCGAGGTGGGCAACACCTATCTGGTGTGCGACAATAACGACATGGCATTGCTCTATTTCAATAACTTTCGCAACAAGTACCCACAGAACACGCTGGTGAAGACGGCGTTGCTGAACATGGGCCTTATCTACTACAACACCGACCGCAACAACGAGGCGTTGGAGGTGTTCGACCAGCTGCTGACCAACTATGCGGGCACCGACGAGGCGCGCGACGCGCTCAGCACGGTGAAGAATATCTACGTGAGCCAGAACCGCGTGGACGAGTATTTCAGCTATGTGAAGCGTACCACCAAGACCAATGTGTCGACCGTGGAGCAGGACAGCACGCTGTATATGTCGGCCGAGAACCTCTATATGAACGGCGACTGCGAGAGCGCGGTGAGGAGCTTTGAGAACTATCTGGAGAAATTCCCCGAGGGCCTATTCCATCTGCAGGCGCACTACTATGCCGCCGACTGCCTGTTCCGCAGCGGACAGAACGAGCAGGCACTGCCGCACTACGAGGCTGTGGCTGAGGCGGGTAGGAACAGCTACACCGAGCGGTCGCTGCACAACGCCGCCAATATCGCCTACAACCTCAACAACTTCACCATGGCACTGGACCTCTACGCCCAGCTGGTGGAAGTGGCGGAGAGCGACAACAGCCGCATGGCAGGTCGTGTGGGCTACCTGCGCAGCTGGGTGAGACTGGGTCAGGCGGACAGCATCCGCGTGGCTGCCAACGCCTTGCTGAGCGAATATAAGATTACCGACGAGCTGCGCGACGAGGCCCGCATCTGCATCGCCCGCACCTATTACGAGACCGGACACAACTACCGTCAGGCTGACAGCGTCTACAGCCTGCTGAAGCATTCCACCAATGGCGACTACAGCGGCGAGGCATCGTACCGCATAGCCGAGAGCCTCTTCCTGCAACAGCAGCTCGACGAGGCGGAACGTGCCATTGAGGCCATCACTGCCGACCCCGCCAACGACTACTATCTAGCCAAGTCGTTCATACTCTGGGCCGACATATTCCATGCCCGCGGCAACAACCTGCAGGCCAAGCAGACCCTGCAGAGTATCATCGACAACTATGAAGGTGACGACCTTGTGCAGCTGGCCTTGCAGAAACGCAACGCCATCTTGCTAGAGGAAATGCCCGCACCTCAGCCCGAAGAAGAGGAAATAGTCATCGAGCTTGAAAACGAAAACAGTGAACAATAAAGCCAGTCGTAATTCCGTAATCCAGTTGTTTCGAAATACGACAATCTAAATAGTCTAATTATGAATAGTATAGTCAAAATAACCCTTGCCGTCGTCGCTTCGCTTGCCTTTGTTCCGGCGAGTCAGGCACAGTCGGACAGCAATGTCTATAACGAGCGTGTCGTTGTCACCAGCCGCTACAAACCTGTGGTGGAGGAGACGCAGAAGATAAATGTGGCTCCCACCATCACTGACACGGTGGCCACCATGCCCAAGTCGTTCACCTACGACATCTCGACCCGCAGGCTCACCTCGCTCTACGAGCCTTCGCGCATCAAGGCGGCACGCATTATCGGAGAGCCTGCCACCAAGCTCTACAACAACTATATCAAGCTGGGGTTCGGCAACTATCTGTCGCCCTTGGCAGAGGTGTATTTCAACTCGTTGCGCAATCCCGACAAGACCTACGGCATTCGTGCCACCCACCGCTCGTCGTGGGGCAAGATAGGTAGGGCTGCTGCTGACGACGAGCCGCCCTCGCCCGACCACTATGGGCAGGCACCCTTCTCGCTCACCGACATCACCGCCTTTGGCAAACTCATCACCAAAAGCCACCACCAGCTGAGTGCCGACCTGGGCTACCAGAACGACTTCAACCGTTACTATGGCTTTAGCGACAGCACCCTATACAGTGTCATGGGGTTGATTCGCGATTCGGTAAAGAAACCTTCCTATCGTGCTGTCTACAATACAGTATCGGCAAATGTCGGACTTAAGACACTGAATACCGATGTGCGCGCCCTTGGCTACGAAGCCAATGTGAACGTTACCGACCTGTTTGCCTCCTACGGACAGAACGAGTTCAACGTCAACTTCGACGGCAACATGCACTATGGCTTCACCATTGCGCAAAAGCACAAGGCCATCGCCTATCTGCACGTCACCTACAATGGCTACTTCAACAACTTCAATCCCACTGAGTTGCCCTTTGGGGCCGACAGTGTCCTTATGGCAAACTATGGACTGGATAGCAATGCTCCGCAAAACCCAATCAGCCTCCCTGTCCGACAGTATCTTGGGCTGTACAAGGCCAACCCATACATCGACTTCATCTTCTCAGGCTTACAAATCCATGCAGGAGCAGTGGTCATGCTCGACGGTTACAACCACCCCGGCGGTGGCAAGGTGCATGTCTACCCCGACGCAACGGTCAGCAAATCGTTCTTCAACGAGCTTCTCAATGCCACCCTCGAAGCCAAAGGCAACATGGATGCCAACAGTTGGAACCACATCCGCACCATCAACCCCTACATCGCTCCCAACAGCCCCGTGCGAGCCACCAGCCATTTCGATATTGCCGCCAAGGCACGCCTCAACCTCAGCAAGAAGATAGACCTCAACCTCTACGGCATCTACAGCAACCTCAACGACGACCTCTCGTTCCGTCTTGACGATCGCTACCATCTCAACAATGTGTTCCTCCCCATCTACGACAGCCTCACCCGCATCAAGCTGGGCGGCAGCTTTGTCTTCCTCAACGACGAGATGCTCCGCCTCGAAGCCAAGGGCAACTACTATATCTATAGGAACAAACAGACCCACTTTGTTGGCGACCAACGTCTGGAACTGCCTCTCTACTACCGACCCAACTTCGACGCTGGCGTGTGTGCCACGGTCAATTACCACGACAAGGTCATTGGACGGCTCGAACTGCAGCTGCTTGGCCGCACACCATACGCCACAGCCACTGCTGCCGACGGCGCCGACTCCACGCTCTATCTCCCCTTGCGCTATGGGCTAAACATGGAGGTCGAGTATCGCCACAACAAGGCATTGAGCTTCTTCCTCAAGGCCGACAACCTACTGTTCCAACGCTATTTCTATTGGGAGAACTACCCGAGTTACCGCGGGCTGTTTCTGCTAGGGCTGACCTACACAATACCTAATTAATTGAAAGGTTAGAGGTCAGGGGTTAGAGTTGATAGTAGCTGCTGCCCCTAACCCCTAACCTCTATCCTCAATCACCTATGACCTATCAAGAAACACTAGACTACTTGTTTAACAGCCTGCCCATGTACCACCGCATCGGGCAGGCGGCCTATAAAGCCGACATCACCAACACCGTCGAGCTGATGCGGCACCTCGGCAATCCCGAACACAAGTTCCGCAGCATCCATGTGGCGGGCACCAACGGCAAAGGCTCCGTCTCCCACATGCTTGCCTCCGTCCTCATGCAGGCGGGCTACAAAGTGGGGCTCTACACCTCGCCCCACCTCATCGACTTCCGCGAGCGCATCCGCATCAACGGGCAGATGATACCCCAACAGTGTGTTACCGACTTTGTTGAGCAGCATCGCGACTTTATGCAGTCGCTTCAGCTCAGTTTCTTTGAGATGACGGTAGGGCTGGCATTTGATTATTTCGCCGCTGAGCAGGTCGACGTGGCTGTTGTGGAGGTGGGCATGGGTGGAAGGCTTGACAGCACCAACGTCATCATGCCTGATCTCTGCGTTATCACTAATATTGGGTTCGACCACACCCAGTTTCTTGGTGACACTCTGCCCAAGATTGCTGCCGAAAAGGCGGGTATTATCAAGCCGCATGTTCCCGTTGTGATAGGGGAGACCCACCCCGAGACCAAGCCCGTTTTCGAACAAAAAGCAACCGAACAGCAGTCACCCATCTACTTCGCCGACGAACACTACCATATCGTTCCTATCATTGAACCTACCTCGCTGACCGATGAGCTAACTTTTCCCATGCTAGACTTTAACGTCGAAAGTTTAAAATGCGTCAGCCGTCCCCTCTTTAGAGGGGTGGCCGAAGGCCGGGGTATGTACTCCAAATCCCAATTTTCCTCCCCTCTTACGGGCAGCTATCAGCTCAAGAACCTCGCCACCCTCTTCCAAGCATTAGAGCTGCTGCCCTCAGTGGGCTACACCATCGCCGAGCAGCACATCCGCGACGGCATAGCCCGTGTGGTGCAGGACACCGGCCTGCATGGGCGTTGGGAAAAGATGGACGAGAATCCCCTCACCATCTGCGAGACGGCACACAATGCCGACGGTGTGAGGGCCATGCTGCAAAAGCTGTCGGAAATACCCTATCGCCACCTGCACCTCATCTACGGATGTGTCAACGACAAAGACTTCCGCAGCATCCTGCGCATGCTGCCACACGAGCGCACCACCTATTATTACTCCCAACCCAGCGTCCCCCGTGCCCTGCCTGTCGAACAGCTGGCCGAAGCTGCCACGGAGTTAGGCATGGCGGGCGAAGCCTTTCCACAGGTCGGCGATGCCATAGCCAAGGCCCGCAGCCAAGCCGACCCCCAGCACGACCTGGTACTAGTCACTGGCAGCATCTTCCTCGTCGCCGACGCGGTATCATATTATAATTGAAAGGTTAGGGGTTAGAGGCGGCAGCAAATCTTAGCACTAATCTCTAACCTATAAAAAGAAAGCGAGTTCCCACATAGTGTGAAGACTCGTCCCTTTATTAACCTAAAAAGATAATTTACTGTGCCTGTGCCGAGCCGAGGGCCTGCAGCAGCTGCACGATGGCTGTGGCGGTGCCGACGCTGTTGGTGATGGTGGCGGCGTTGACATTCAGACCCGTCAGGTTGTTCATCGTGTTGATGAGATTATTGACGTTGGCGGTGGTGATAAGACCCGCGCCTGCCGAGACCATGCCGGCGGCAAAAGCCTTCTTGTAGTTGGGGTCGGCCTGGTTGTTGCGGAAATTGGTGTAGGCGGTGGCAAGGCCAAGGGCCGCGGTGAGGTCGGCGGCGTTGCCGAGGTTGACGGTGCCGGTGCTACGATACGAATTGTAGAGCGAAATGATGGATGCTCCAGCGGCACGGCCGTTGTCCTTTGCGGCCGACGAGGCGGTGCCGCTCCCCATAGTGGAGCTACAAGATGCAAACGCCAGCGTGGCGAAGCAGATGATAAGAATACTGAGTCTCTTCATTGTTGAGATAATGTTTGATTGATATATTGTTTGATTATCTGATTTCTTGATTGTTTGAATGATTTGACGTGTCAGCCAATTATCATTTTTCAATTTTCAATTTTCAATTAATGAGGTGCTTGCGTGTCGAAGTAGATAATAAATAGTTAATTTTTTATGGTGCAAAGATACATTTTTTTTTGCACTTCGAAAAAAAATCGTACATTTGCAAATCAAATTTTGGAAATAATTATAATTAAACACTAACATTTTAGAACCTTATGAACAACACCCTTTTCTCATTCCCCAAGCCTGAGAACGAACCCGTCCTCGGCTACAAACCCGGTAGCCCCGAACGCAAGGAAATCCGCAAAGCCCTCGACGAGCTCTACAACATGGTCACCGACATCCCCGCCATCATCGGCGGCAAGGAGGTGCGCACTGCTGAGACCGGCACCATCGTCATGCCCACCGAGAACCACCATGTGCTGGCCAAGTACTACAAAGTGGGCGAAAAGGAGGTTCAGATGGCTATCGACGCAGCCATGAAGGCTCGCGAGGAGTGGTCGAACACGCCTTGGTTGGACCGTGCCAGCGTGATGCTGAAGATTGCCACCTTGGTTAGCGGCAAGTACCGTTGGCTCATCAATGCCGCCACCATGCTGGGACAGGGTAAGACCACCATGCAGGCTGAAATCGACTCGGCTTGCGAGCTGGTGGACTTCCTGCGCTACAACGCCTACTACGCCTCGCAGATATACAGCGACCAGCCCTGCAGCGACAAGGGCACGCTGAACTATGTCACCTACCGTCCGATGGAAGGCTTTGTGTTTGCCATCACCCCATTCAACTTCACCTCCATTGCCAGCAACCTTTGCCTGTCGCCCGTGCTGATGGGCAATGTGTGCATCTGGAAGCCCAGCACCACCGCCATGTTGTCGAACTTCCTGCTGATGAAGATATACAAAGAGGCTGGTCTGCCCGACGGCGTGGTCAACTTCCTGCCCGGCAGCGGCTCGCTGATTGGCAAGGTGGCTTTCGCCAACCCCAACCTGAGCGGTGTGCACTTCACCGGCTCGACGGGTACGTTCAACAGCTTCTGGAAGTCTATCGGCGACAACATCGCCAACTATCGCACCTATCCCAAGATTGTGGGTGAGACGGGCGGCAAGGACTTCATCTTTGCCCACAAGTCGGCCCATGCCGACCAGGTGGCTACGGCCATCGTGCGTGGCGCATTCGAGTTCCAAGGCCAGAAATGCTCGGCAGCCAGCCGCGCATACGTGCCTGCCAGCCTGTGGCCCGAGGTGAAGCGTATCGTGGGCGAGATGCTGGCCGAGATTAAGGTGGGCGACGTGCGCGACTTCAGCGCCTTCGTCAATGCCGTTATCGACGAGGCCTCGTTCGACAACTGCATGCGCTATATCGAGCACGCCAAGCAGAGCCCCGATGCCGAAATCGTGTTCGGCGGCACGGGCGACAAGAGCCAGGGATGGTTCGTCCAGCCCACGGTAATCCTTGCCAAAGACCCGAAGTACAAATCCATGTGCGAGGAGATTTTCGGCCCCATCATCACCGTCTACGTCTACGACGACGACAAGTACGAGGAGACGCTGCACCTCTGCGACGAGACTTCGCCCTACGCCCTGACGGGTGCCATCTTCGCCTCCTGCCGCAAGGCTTTGCGCACGGGTGCGGAGATACTGAAGTATGCCGCAGGCAACATCTACTACAACGACAAGCCCACGGGAGCCGTGGTGGGTCAGCAGCCCTTCGGCGGCGCACGCGCCAGCGGCACCAACGACAAGGCAGGCTCGTACCTCAACCTGATTCGCTGGACCAGCCCGCAGGCCATCAAGGAGACTTTCGACCCGGCTCACGACTACAAGTATCCTTTCAGCAGCGACGCTGAATAGTGGACCAAAGGATGGTGAATTGTGAATTGTGAGAGGCTGTGCCCGATTGCAATTCGCAATTCACCATTTATTAGTTTAAGACATTATTACATGAAGAAACAGATTATCCTACTACTTTCCCTATTGGCTGCGACGGCATCGCTATGGGCACAAGAAGGCGAAATTGCCGAGCCTCTAGGGGAGCAGACTGCCCCAAAACATCTCTATTGGAGTTTCGGCGTAACGGGCGGTCTGGACCAGAACTATCACATTGTGGATATGTCGTATATGAACGACTATCACTATGCCAAATACGCCAAGGGGAGCAGCTACGGCGTGCAGATCGGGTTCACGCCTTGGAACTGGCTCACCCTGCGGGTGGACGGTGTGCTGCTGCAGAAGAACTACTTTCGCGCCCACGTCGTTGGAGGCTCCACCACCTCGCTGCCTGACACCACGTACAACCAGTATGTGAATGTGCCGGTGATGCTGATGCTGAATGTGGGCAAGACAATCAAGCTGCATGCCTATGGTGGAGGCTATTGGGGCCGTTGGCTCGAAAGCAAGCGCGTGGGTGTCACTAACGGTATGAATGGATTGGTATCGTATTCTGAAAATGTGGATTTCAACTCTCCTGAATCACAAGTACGCGACAATCGCAGCGACATCGGACTGGTGTGGGGCGGAGGCCTTAGCACCTTGATAAAGTGTCGGATAGAGCTGGGCGTGGAAGCCCGCTGGTATTATGGCTTGAAAGATATTCAGCAAGACTACATGGCTCACCTCAACCCACGCTACAATACCACCTTTGTCATCCAAGGGGGTGTCAGCTATTGGTTTTGAGCGGAAGGAATGTTTAAGAAATTGAAAATTGAAAGTTGAAAATTGAAGATTGTTTGATGCGTCAGCTTAAACTTTCAACATTAAACTCTAACCTTTACTAGATTGAAAAGATGAAGAATCCAATTAATAAAGCATTGTTTTTTGCGTTGGTGGTGTTGGTGGGCATGACTTCGTGCCGCAAAGAGTCGGAGGTGTCGGATTTGGTGAATCCCAATAGCCGGACGTGTAAGACCTATACCCAGCAATTTGAGGCCGTATGGAACGGCATGAGTCAGGGCTATGTGTTTTGGGGACGCGATACCGTGGACTGGGATGCCCGCTATGATCAGTTTAAGCCTATTTTCGAGGAGTTCGACGCGCGCCCTGCCAATAAGCCTGTCTCGGCAGCAGAGTATAATGCCGCCTATCAGGGTCTTTTTGCGGGTCTTTTGGACCACCACCTCTATGGCATGTTTACCGTGCCAAGGGCTCAGTATGAGGTTTATGTCAATCCGGGTATGAACAACTATTCCCATGATATGGACCCGTACACCGAAAGACGCGAGGAGTTGAAGATATTGAGGAACCGTAACGACCTTGTGCCGGGCTCGTATTATGCATACGACCCTGAGGACTACGTGTCGTTCTCCATTCCGGGTATGTATTGCGCCTTGATAAAGCTCAAGACTAACAAGAATGTTGCCTATTTCCGTTTCACCAATTTTTATCTGTCTAATGTGCATGAGTATTATTCTGTCATCAGTCAAGGTGAGTCGGTGCAAGAGCCCTTGCGCAAGTTCTTCGGCCCCCGTTATTGGGAGGGAATTAGCAGCGAGGGCAGCTACGCCAACGACGAGACTGTGGTGGGCCTGATTATCGACCTACGAGGCAACGGCGGCGGCAACACGTCGGATTTGTTGCCATTCATCGGTTCGTTGTCCCAAAGCTCCACGTTGGTGGGCTATACCCGTGTGAAGGACGGCTTTGGTAGGCTCGACTACAGTCCTTGGTCAAAATATGTTGTGGGATGCCCCAAATTGCATCTGCGGTCGGAAAAGCCCATCGTGGTGCTGGCTGACATCAATTCGGTGAGTTGTGCCGAATTGGCCACTATGTTGATAAAGAACTTGCCAAACGGCACCTTTATTGGCGAGCGCACATACGGTGCTGTGGGTGCGCTATGGCCTGACTCGCAGCGTCAGCACGACTATTTCTACAGCGGATGCTTTGGCGACTATGAGTATTTCCAATATGGCAGCAGCATCTACAGATACAAGGACATCTACCCATACTATGTCTATACCAGCACCTACCACATGGTCGACTGCGACTATAACGATATAGAGGGTGTCGGTGTGCAACCTGACATCGAAGTGCCGTTCAATTCGAGTACGCTCATGGATGGGCACAAGGATTCCCAACTAAACCGTGCGGTAGACTACCTGCGCAAGGTGTGCATTTGGGACCAGCCCGAGTAGTGAGGAAGTAAGAAGTAAGAGCTAGGAACTATGCATGAGCCAGTTTCTTCATGGTTCTTAGCTCTTACTTTTTACTTTATATCAGTCTGGTGCAGGCGGTTGAAGAGGAATTGCACGGCCTCTGTGTTGCGGGGGACCTGCAGGTCGATGAGGCTGCTCTCGATGGCAATTACCCGTCCGTCCTTGACGGCATCCAGTCGGTTGTAAGGGGCCATCTTGCAGAATGAGGCACTGTCTTCCTTGCGAATGACGATGTATTCAGGATTTTGTTGCATCAGGCTTTCCAAGCTGTAGCTCCAGCCGGATATGCCTTCGGCGATGTTCTGTCCGCCTGCCAGGCGGATGATGTCGTTGATAAACGAGTCTCCGCCCGCTGTAAAGTTGCCCGATGCGCCAAAGCCTACCACGTAATAAACGCTCTTAGGCTTGGCAGTGGTCTGTACGTCAAGTTGCTTCAATCGGTCGCGGAGCAAGGCATTGAGGCTGTCTGCGGCTTCGGTGCGGCCAATCAGGCCACCTATCTTGCTGATATTGTCGTAGAGTCCTTCATATCGTTGCTGCTCTATGACGCATACCGTGGGCACCCCCATCTTTTCCATCTGGATGGTGCTCTTCTTGGGTATCATCGAGCCGCTGATGACCAGGTCGGGATTGAGCGACATGATGCGCTCGATGTTGAGGTTGCTGATTCCTCCTATGCTTTCAATCTGGAGCGCCTCGGGAGGATAGGAGCAGAAGTCGGTGCGACCCACCAGCAGATTGCTTCCGCCAAGGGCAAAGATGATTTCCGTGACGGCAGGGGAGGTGCTGACGATACGTTTGGGGTGGAGGGGTATCTCCACCGTGTTGTTGTAGTCGTCGGTATAGGCGACGGTTGCCTGTTGCCCGTCCCTGTTGGATGAAGCACGGTTGCACCCTCCTATCGAGAGGGTTGCAATAATAACTGTGAGAACGAGAGGCAGACACTGGTGTCTGCCCCTACGGGGAACGGCAGTCATTTTTTCAATTTTCAATTTTCAATTTAAATTATGCGTCCACCATGCCGCCGCACAGGTGCATCACGTCACCAGTGCAGTAGCTGCCCAATTCCGAGGCATAGTATAGGCAGGCGTTGGCCACCTCCTCGGGTGTGCCGGGACGGCGCAGCGGTATGCGTGTCTGCCAGTAGGTTTTCAGCTGCTCCGACACCTCGCCGGTCATCTCGGTGGCGATAAAGCCTGGGGCGACGACATTCATGCGAATGTTTCTGGAGCCGAATTCCTTCACTGCCGTCTTGGTGAATCCGATGATGCCCGCCTTGGCAGCGGCATAGTTGGCTTGGTTGATGTTGCCGCCAATGCCTACCACCGAGCTGATGTTCACAATGCTTCCAAATCCCTGTTTCCACATGGTGGGCTGCACCGCCTTGGTCATGCAGAATACCGACTTGAGGTCGTTGTCTATCACATTGTCCCATTGCGCCTCGGTCATTCGTTTGATGGCTGCGTCGTCGGTGATGCCGGCATTGTTGATGAGGATGTCCAAGTGTCCGAAATCCTCCAGCACCTCGGCCACAAACTTCTGGCAGCTCTCCAATTGGGCAACATCTACGACATACCCCTTGGCCTTGACACCCATCTCGTTCAGTTCTTTTTCTACGGCAATCATGTTTTCGCTGCGGCTGCGTCCGCAGAAGGCGATGTCGCACCCTTCTTGGGCAAAGCGTTTGGCTATGGCATGTCCGATACCCCGTGTGGCACCGGTGATAATGGCAACTTTGTTTTCGAGTAACATGGTGTTTTGATGGTATTACAAAGAGCAGTCGCAGATGGCGCGGCTGCTCTTTTGATTATGATTAAGATTAAGAATTCGAACAGATTACAGCAGGGTTGCCAGCTTGGCGGCGAGGTCGCCGACGCGGGTGCTGTAGCCCTTCTCGTTGTCGTACCAGCTGACAACCTTCACGAAGTTGCCATCCATCACCTGGGTCAGCAGGCTGTCGAAGATGGAGCTGTGGGTGTTGTCGATGATGTCGACGCTGACGATAGGCTCGTCGACATACTGCAGCACGCCCTTCATCGAGTCTTCGGCGGCTTCCTTGATGGCGGCATTGATTTCCTCCTTGGTGACGGGGCATGCCATCTCGGCAGTCAGGTCAACGACAGAGCCGTCGGGAGTGGGTACGCGCATGGCGAAGCCGTCCAGCTTGCCCTTCAGTTCGGGGATGACCAGACCCACGGCCTTAGCAGCACCGCTGGAGGTGGGAATGATGGAGATGGCGGCAGCGCGGGCACGGCGCAGGTCGCTGTGCGGCTGGTCGAGAATCTTCTGGTCGTTGGTGTAGCTGTGGATGGTGTTCATCAGACCGCGCTTGATGCCGAATTTGTCGTTCAGCACCTTGGCAACGGGAGCCAGGCAGTTGGTGGTGCAGCTGGCGTTGCTGACGAGTTGCATCTCCTTGGTCAGCACGTTGTCGTTCACGCCCATCACCACGGTGGCGTCCACGTCGTCGGCCTTGCCGGCAGGAACGGTGAGGATAACCTTCTTGGCACCAGCGTTGATGTGCTTCATCATCTGCTCTCTCTTCTTGAAGAGACCGGTGGATTCAACCACGATGTCCACACCCAGTTCGCCCCAAGGCAGGTTCTGCGGGTCGCGCTCGGCATAGATTTTCACTTTTTTACCATTGACCACAATGCAGTCGCCCTCGGCATACACTTCACCCTCGAAGTTGTCGTGGATGGAGTCGTATTTGAACAGGTAAGCCAGCGTGTCGGCGCTTGTGAGGTCATTGATTGCTACGATGTCCAACTCGGGGTGGTCAAGCATAGCACGGAAGGACATACGGCCAATTCGGCCAAAACCGTTGATTGCAACTTTTGCCATAGTGTTGTATTTTAAATGTTTATATATAAAATTACTTAATTTTTGATTTTACAAATATACATTTTTTTTCTTATATTGATAAAAAAATAGTACTTTTGCACCAAGAAAAATCATCTGTATCGTACATAGATAATTAAGTGTCAGAGAGAAAGAGCTATAAAATTGAAGATTCTGTCCGCCGACGAAAGTATCTCATTGCCCGACGAGCGTTTTTGGTGGCAATGGGGGTGGCGTTCATCTTCTTCTTTGTTGTTTTTTCCCATCTCCGGCTGGGGTTGTTTTGGCGCGTGGTGTCGTGGGTGGTGCTAGGCTTTTGGCTGGTCACGCTCCTCCAGGTGGTCTATTGCAAGTTTTTCCCCCCGATAGCGACGCCGCTGATGGTGCGTCGCTATCTGCAGCAGCGCAAGAGGGGCAGGGGGTGCGTCCGGTTTGAATGGAAGTTTGTCCCCATTGAGGCTATTTCGCCCTATATGGTGGATGCGGCGGATGTGGCGGAGAATATGGGGCTGTTTTTGTATAGCCGGGGTTTCCTCTTCAGGTCGCTTTGCTGGGCCTACCGGCGCAACCTGACCAGCCGCCAGCTGCGCGGCGGCAGCATCATTGTCCAGCAGACGGCCAAGAATTGTTTCCTGCCACACTGCCGCACGCTGCTCCGCAAGTTGGTGGAGGCTCATTATGTCGTGCTTATGGAGATTGTTTGGGGCAAGCGGCGCATCATGGAGTGCTACCTGAACGTGGTGGAGTGGGGTGACGGCATCTACGGCTGCGAGGCGGCGAGCCAGCACTATTTCCATCATTCGGCCGCCACGCTTACGCGGACCGAGGCGGTCATGCTCGCCGCGGCCCTCCCGTGGCCGCTGAGGGCCAATCCGAATTGTCACACACGCTATTACGATGAGCGGATTGTGACCATCCATGCCTATCTTCGCGACCACGAGCCTATCGACTGGGGTGCCCGATACGAGGATATGGACCCGCAGCGGTTGGCGGAGGGCAACCGGGGGCTGCTCTTCTTTGTCAAGTGGTGGTGTCTCAGGGTGTATCGAAGGCTTGTGGGGACGGGCCGTGGCTCGGAGCGGGTCGCCGTGCCGTGCAGACGGGAACGCAGTGGCACAAGGCGCTGCATTCGGCCATGGCATCGGCTCGGCTTTGGCGGCAAGGCGTGGCGGGTGTTGTGGATGACGGCGGTGACGCTTTGGCTTGTCTCCGCCCTGCAGGTGGTACTATGCAAGTTTGTCATGCCCCCTTTCACACCCCACATGGTTGGCAGCTACATGGGGCAGCGCGCCGATTCGGGCCGCACGGTGCGGTTTGAACGGGTCTGTGTGCCTATTGACGACGTTTCGCCCAATCTGATAAACGCCGTCTTGATTGCCGAGGACTGGCTGTTCTTGTACCATCGTGGATTCCTCTTCTCCAGCCTGCGGGATGCCTATATGGACTATAGGCGGGGTGGGGCGACGCACGGCGGCAGCACCATCAGCCAGCAGACCGCCAAGAATTGTTTCCTCCCCTTCGACAGGACACTGTTGCGCAAGGCCGTCGAGGCGCACTATACTTTTCTGATTGAGATGATTTGGGGCAAGCGGCGCATCATGGAGTGCTACCTGAACGTGGCGGAGTGGGGCGACGGCATCTACGGCTGCGAGGCGGCCTGCCGCCACTATTTCCATCATTCCTCCAAGACGGTTTCGATCGAGGAGGCCGAGCTGTTGGCGGCCATGTTGGCGGCACCGTTGAAGGCCGACCCGTACCACCGCACCCCACGTTACGAAGCGCGCATTGCCATGATTGATAGACATATAGGTGAATATGCCCCACTCACTTGGAAACAAAGATGCCAGAATCCTGACCCCGATAAGGTGGCCAGGGGCAGTCGTGGTTTTTTCTACTTTGTCAAATGGCTCATACTGCATAAATTGAGAATTGAAAATTATTTGGTGCGTCAGCAGTCCCCTCTTGAGAGGGGTACCGCGAAGCGGGGGAGGTATGTCCCCCTAACCTCTAACCCCTAACCTCTAACCCCCGTTAACTATGTCAAAAAAGAATACTAGCAAAAAGAACAAGCGTCGTCGCTCAACCCGCAAACGCTGGCGTCAGCTCAGTCTCGGACGTAAGATATGGCGCGTCGTATGGGTCACCATACTGGCCGTGTGGGCGTTCACCATCTTCCAGGTGCTCTTCTGCGCCATCTTCAATCCTCCGCTCACCCCGCTGATGGTCAAACGCTTCTTCCAGCAGGTGAAGGATCCCGACCGCGTGGTGCGTTTCGAGCGCGACTATGTGCCCATTGACGAAATCTCCCCAAATCTGGTCAATGCCGTCGTGGTGTCGGAGGACGGACTCTATATGTACCACCATGGCTTCGACATCCGACAGATGAAGATGGCCTATGTAGAAGGCAAGAAAGGCCGTCGCCACCGTGGCGGCAGCACCATCAGCCAGCAGACCGCCAAAAACTGCTTCCTCACCCACAAGCACAGCATGCTCCGCAAGGCGGCAGAAGCCTACTACACCTCACTCATCGAACTTGTCTGGAGCAAGAAACGCATCATGGAGTGCTACCTGAACATCATCGAGTTTGGCGACGGCATCTACGGCTGCGAGGCTGCCAGCCAGCACTATTTCGGACACTCTGCCGCCAAGCTCTCCAAGCGCGAGGCCGCCCTGCTGGCCGTCTGCCTGCCCACCCCCCTAAAGAGCAATCCCGGTCGGCCGTCGCGCTACCTCAATAGGCAGTCGTCCGTGGTGCAGGGACGCATGAACAGCTACGGCCGCATCAATCTCGATGCCAAGCGCGAAGACCTCAACCCGCGCTATCTGGAGATGATGGAGGAGGAGAACCTCTGGGACTTCGTCTGGTGGCTCCTCACCGACGGCGAGACCCTTAATAAAAGAAAGAAATAATTGGTGTAAATGGGGAGTTAAAATGGGAGTTAAAGTGGAAGTTAAAATGGGAGTTAAAATGGACAAATGCTTTGTCGCCAAATGTATTGTCCTATTTAACTCCCCATTTAACTCCCTTTTATTGCTCCCCCTTTAACACCCTTTTTCAATTTTCAACTTTCAATTCCCCACATGTCCTGGCCACGCTACATCCGCGATTTTGAGGCGCACCTACGCCTGGAGCGCAACCTCGCCGACAACTCGGTGCAGGCCTACCTGCGCGATGTGGAGCACCTGCGCCGCTATGTCGAGCCGCTGGGCGTCGAGCCGCAGGATGTCACCCCCGCCCACATCCAAGGCCTTTTCAAGGAACTCAACGAAACCGGCATTGCCGTCACCAGCCAGTGCCGTATCCTCTCGGGCCTGCGCACCTTCTTCCGTATGCTGGTCATCCTAGACGTGATAGCCGAAAACCCTGCCGAGCTGGTCGACATGCCCAGCCGTCCCCAGCACCTGCCCGACGTGCTCACCGACGAGGATGTCACAGCCCTCCAGGCCACCTTCGACCGTAGCCAGCCCCATCAGGCCCGCAACTATGTCATCGTCGAAGTGCTCTACGGCTGCGGCCTCCGTGTCTCCGAGCTGGTGGGCCTCCGCCTCTCCAACATCTATTTCGAGGAGGAGATGCTGCAGGTCGTAGGCAAGGGCAACAAGGAACGCTGGGTGCCCATCAACCCCCGCGCCTTACGCCTGCTCTACGACTATATCCACACCCTCCGCAGCCAAATCACGCCCCAGCCCGGCGAGGAGAAGTACGTCTTCCTCAGCCTACGGGGGCACCACCTCACGCGCGTGGCCGTCTTCCAGTTCATCAAGGAGGCCGTCGAGAAGGCGGGCCTGCACAAGAACGTCTCGCCCCACAGCCTGCGCCACAGCTTCGCCACCGAGCTGGTACAGAATGGTGCCGACCTCCGTGCCGTGCAGGAGATGCTGGGCCACGAAAGCCTCTCCACCACCCAGATCTACACCCACCTCACCCACCAATACCTCCGCGACACCATCACCACCTACCATCCCCACTATAAAAAGTAAACTTATATAAATTGGCATATATGGAGTTAAAATGGGAGTTAAAATGGGAGTTAAAGTGGACAATACAATTGTCGACAAAACATTTGTCCTATTTAACTCCCTTTTTTACTCCCACTTTTACTCCCTCTTAAACTCCCTATTAAATTACAACTCCCTTTCAAATATCCTCATAACATGCAAAAAGAACTATACCTTGCCGCCGGCTGCTTCTGGGGCGCCGAGCATTTTTTCAAGCAAATCGACGGTGTCACCTTCACCGAAGTAGGCTTCGCCAACGGACACACCGTGAACCCCACCTATCAGGAGGTCTACACCGACACTACCGGCTACGCCGAGACCGTGCATCTGCGCTACGACCCCCTCCGCGTCAGTCTGCGTTTCCTGCTGGAAATGTATTTCAAGGCCATCGACCCCACCAGCCTCAACCAGCAGGGCGAAGACCGCGGCACCCGCTACCGCACCGGTATCTACTACACCGACCCCGCCGACCTTCCCCTCATCCGCTACCTCATGGCCGAGGAGGCCAAGCACTACGGGCTGCCCCTCCAAGTCGAGGTGCTGCCCCTCACCAACTTTTACCGTGCCGAGGACTACCATCAGGACTATCTCGATGCCAACCCCGCGGGCTACTGCCACCTGCCCGTCGAGCTCTTTGCATACGCCCGCAACAATAGCGACACCGCCACGCATGAGAAGTGCGAACGCTACAACCTCCTGTTGCGTCAGCTGACCTCACTGGCCGAAGGCGAGACAGACCTCGTCGCCCTCATGGCCAACACCGCCGCGCTGCTGCACGACACCTTCCATTTCTGGTGGACGGGATTCTACCGCGTGGTAGGGGAGGAATTGTTGCTGGGGCCCTTCCAAGGCCCCGTGGCCTGCATGCACATCGGCTACGGCCGTGGAGTCTGCGGCACCGCGTGGCAGCAGCGTAGCACCGTGGTCGTCCCAGACGTGGAGGCATTCCCCGGCCACATAGCCTGCAGTGCCGCCTCGCGCAGCGAAATCGTCGTGCCCATATTCGACAAAGAAAACATCGTGGCCGTCCTCGACATCGACAGCCAGCACCATGCCACCTTCGACGATTGCGACCGCCACTACCTCGAGCAGCTCGCCGCCATCCTCTTCCGCCCCGCGTCGATTATCTAACGCTTGCTGTTCGGCACTCGGATTTGCGCCAAACATCGCCCGCCACTCTCGACAAAAGTGCTACTGGCTACAGCCTGACTCCCGAGAATGGTCGCTCCATGTTCGTATCTTATTCGCTCCTTCTTCGCTTATATAGCGAAAAAGGATACTTGATGGGTGCAATAATTAGAGATTTATGTCGGGAGTTGCTACCTCTTTCCCATCATGCCGCCAGCGAGATTTTTGAGCTGGTCGGAGAGGGCCTTCTTCTCCGCGTCGGTCAGCTTCTTGTCCTTCAGCGCGTCGATGGCATTGGTGATGAGGTTCTGGATTTCGTTCTCGCTTTTGGCACCTGCCAGCTTGGACATAAAGTCCTTGTTGCCGGTCAGCGATTTCAGGATTTCCATCACGTTGGCGTTGCCAATGAGGGCCTCGGCCTGTTTGATAATGTCTTTGTTCCCAAGTAGTTTGTCTAAAAGTCCCATGGTAATTTGTTTTTTGAATCCGCCTGCAAATTTACAAAAAAAGTTTGTGATTGAAAAAAAAAGTGTAAATTTGCAGGCGAAAAAATACATAACTTAAAAAAGATGCGCCATGAAAGTATTGAGAATTAGTTTTTTATTTATTGCATTGCTGGTGTCGCAGGGTGTAGCATTTGGGCAGGGAGCTTATGAAGAAGTGCTGTCGGCCCCAGAAAACTCAAAGACGACCAAGTCGATTACCCGCGCATGGAAGGACAACGCGCAGATAACCTATATTCAGAACATCGAATACGACCCATATAATGCGGATGTGATACTTAGCTCCACTGCCAAATTTGTGTATTACGACCCGACTGGCAACGTATACAAAGTGGCAGAGTTTGACAATAGTTACTGGCCGAGAGTGACCGATATGGAGATATTGGAGGACACGCTCTATTTCTGCGGGTACGCTAATGTTACCGCGTCAAGCACGTCGCCATTCTATATGGGTTATGTCGGCTATTTCTGCATCCCGCAACTATTTGCTGGCACAGATCTTATTCACACGTTAACGTTCAACCAGCAGCCAGGCACACCTGATTCACCTATATATTGGTTTATAAACAATCCCTCCAAGATTGAGGTATTCAAGGTTGCAAACGGCATCCACGTTATCTGTACTGGAGGATGGAGTACTACGAGGGACTCTCTTTTTAATGGAGGAAATTTCATCGCAGACGTGGTGCATGAATTTTCATCTGGCGACTGGTGGTATTACATACACAGGGATAACGGTATGGAAGTATATTCCGATGTGGCAGTGACAGACAATTATGTCATGACAGTTGCACCTAAAGCCAACTTACAATATTTATATCTGAGGGTTTTCACTAAGCCTCAGAGCGTAAGCTATGATCCAATTAATGAAAACCGTGACCCGTCCATATTCGACACAATTCATCGTACCCCTCCATTCCAAAGTTACAATTTCATGTGGGCAGACGGTTTACTTTCCGGAGTTGGTGATTTTAATAATTTAAAAATAAGGTATCCATTGCTCATACACACCAACAAGGATACTGTGGCTCTGGCCTATCTTACCTACTCGTGGTTGGACCAGCATATCTATGGAACCACCGTCAAGGTCATAGATATTGCCGATATGCTTCATGTACCGCCCCCTAATGGAGCGGGTGGGGTTTATTATGACCCTACCGGAGGTTCTGGAGGAGTTATCGGCCCCGACCCCGACCCCGGGCTTATACTGCCCCCCGACCCTGATGACACTATAAAACTTCACTACAACAGAATAATTGACCTACAGGACCATGGACTGTCAGACTCACCTATTGACACGGCCGCGCAATGGACTATTCAGGGCATGGTGTACGACTCGGTCAGCCGCTGCGTGTTGGTTTTGCAACGTCAAAGCTATGCCCCTGGGGTCACCGACAACAATTTTTCCATCGATGCGTTCCCTATACAACAGCCCACAGCCCCGGTAAGCCGATACCACCTCGCCGAACCGACACGCCCCCTGCATTCCCTATCGGGAGGACTGGCCCCGGCACATTTCTGCATTTCTGGTAACTATAGCCTTACAGACCCGCCCCTTCTATTGGGGTCGATAAAAGCCGTGCCTTACGAATGTGTTTCAGTGTCCGAACCGATAGCCACCCACTATCATAAAGGTAGCATAGGCGACATTATCAACCATGTAAATAATGCCCCTCAATTCACGCATCTACGAATATCTCCTACAGCTGATGGTGACTATAATGCGGCTTTTAGCACTGTCATACAATCCGTAACAATAGAAGTGTATACAAAGGAGATTATCTGCCAACAATAATAATATCAATATGAAGAAACTTATTCTTGTTCTTGCCGTTCTTGCTAGTTGCAACATTTCGGTGGCGCAAACACCCCATATAATGGACACCATCATGGGGCGCGAGCCAACCTATTTTTATCAATTTTGGTTCGACTCGGCAGAATTCCATGTGAGCAAACCCGAGTGCCACAAGTCTCTTTCGATGGCTCAACCAACAGAAGTAGCGAAATATAACTACACGGACTCTACACTTAAAGTGATAGGGATTGCGGCGTATTCTAGGTCAGAATATGTGCCAGACCCACCGCTCCCTTGTTATGCACAATGCGCTGATACGTCTTTCGACAATTGGCATGAGAGCTTTATTTTGTATAAGCCAACCGACACGGGAATGACCGTACTGGCATCGCAGACTTACAATGTTCGCGATACTACGCGGATGATGAAACTCTATTATGTATGGCGTGACTCGCGGTATTCTGTCGAGGTAGGATATTACCCCATATATGAGGTGTATTTTGACGAACCTGTCTTTGTGACAGATTCATTCTATGTTGCTACCACTAATTATAATGGGGTTGTTGATTCGTCAACGATGACCTATCCGGGGCCACCTGCCATGAGTGCGTATTACTCGCCATTTGGAAATATAACATTATGTTATCCTCAGCATTTTAAAAGGAAAGGGGATTGGACCGGCTTTCAGTGGGAGCACAAATAGGAGGACAGGGTCTGGATTATCTTCCCCATCATTGACACGACGCAGC
>JAEEGJ010007351.1_pt1 | contig 31696 bp, 27 predicted proteins | sample 8958761 | NCBI WGS metagenome assembly JAEEGJ01 (sample SAMN16246546, study PRJNA631951) | gut metagenome | biome: gut microbiome; feature: rumen; material: RS-attached | host: Bos | place: Iran: Karaj | collected 2018-10
TAATTTAAGTTAGATTTTTGGTGCAAAGATACAAAAAAAATGGAAACGGACCAAATTATTATCTAGTAAAAATATCTCAAAACAATATTTTTATTTGTTGATTAACTATGCATTTGTCGGATGAACCTTATTTTTATCTCTTTCAAACGCAGAAATTCTCTAGAGAAGAAAAAGAAAAATTTCTACGCGAATATGCAAGCGAAGGACACGATAATGGTGCAGAAATGCTTTTGGATTTAATTCGGAGGCTGGACAATGGAAACAAAATCACAATTTTGTGCAATTTGATTAACTATCGCGTTAATGAAGATATCTCTATGACAGATTTTATGAGATTAACATCTTCTCTTGAAAGAGTTCCAATTACGGATTTACGTTTTTTGAATAATTACACAGTCAGAAGTTGGAAATCAGAGATGCTGTGCAGACCACATGCTTTGATGACAGCGTATCTTATCTCAATATCGGGTATCACGCGTCTTTCGTCAATGTCGATGCATCCATACTTTTCTGGCATCGGCATGTCAACCCATGCTGTGAGTTCTGTGAGCGTGTACCTGCGTATGACGGACTCTGTCATGCATACATGAAAGTCAGCCAAGCCCAGGTAGTCATTCCCCCAAGAGCTATAGCAGTATTCCTTGGCCGTTTTTGCTAGGCCAGCCTTGACGGGGTTTTGGTGGATATAGCGCATCAGGACGATAAAGTAGCCGGAGTCGTTGCACGGTTCACTCTTGAATCGGTCTTGTAACAGATGTCCAATGCGTCCATACTTTTTGTTGTAATAGCGCACATAGATATCTGCGATGTATTTCACACACTGGCTTATTGTCCAATCTTTCTCATGAATCAAAATGTGCACGTGGTTCGGCATGATGCAATATGCGTAGATGTGGCAGGTGCAGATTTTTGTTTGCATGTCATCTGAGACAACCTCTCTGAGTGAAGCAAGCGTCTCGATAAACTTCCTGTAGTCCTCCGGGGCGTCAAAGATGTCCTGACGATTGATGCCGCGTATCATAACGTGGTAGATTCCTGTGGCACTTTGGTCTCTTGCTGTGCGTGGCATAGTAAATAGCGTTTAAGATCAACAATATCAATATCAGGCGCAAAGATAAGCCTTTTTATTCATACTTCCAAATTTTTCTGGTAGAATTTGAATTTATCCCGCATGCCCCAGGTACCTGTCCCCTCTATGGTTCATAACGTGGTAGATTCCTGTGGCACTTTGGTCTCTTGCTGTGCGTGGCATAGTAAATAGCGTTTAAGTTCAACAATATCAATATCAGGCGCAAAGATAAGCCTTTTTATTCATACTTCCAAATTTTTCTGGTAGAATTTGAATTTATCCCGCATGCCCCAGGTACCTGTCCCCTCTATGGTGGCAGGGGCAGATAGGGGTTTTGCGCCTGAGCGCCGACGGCCAGCAGCATAGCACCTGCTGCCAACATCATTTTCTTTACAGTTTTCTTCATTGTCTGTTTTACGCTTAGTTTTATAGTTTAATATTTAGTTTTTCTCCGTTATAATCAACAGTCTTCTGACTGCCATTCGGCAGGACGATGGTAAACTGGCGTGTCTTCAGCATACCGGGATACTCACCCTGACGCTGGCCGATGGTCAATGTGCGGCCCTTGTCGCTCCAGCTGAAGCTGATTGTGCTGTAGACACCCTTCTCATAGTTATAGCTGTCACCCTCGTCCTCGTAGAGGGTAAAGGTGCCATCAGCACCGGGATAGACGCGAATCTCGAGGTTGTCCCACGCTTTCTCGCCTACGTACTGCATCTCCGGGCCGAGAGGCAGGATGCTGCCGGCACGAACGAACATCGGCACGCGGTCGAAGCTGGTCTCAAGGGTCAGTGTCTGACCACCCTTATACTGCTTGTTGGTCCAGAAGTCGTACCAGGCAGCGCCCTTCGGCAAATACTTCGTGGCACTCTTCTTGGCGGTGAAGTCGATGGTTCCGACTGCAGAACCGTCGGACGCTGTTTGGCGGTCCCATCCCGTCATGGCATTGGTACGGATAATCTTCTCCTCGGTATACTGCGGGTCAACGATGGGGGCAGCAAGGATACTGCGGCCGAACATAAACTCGTCGGTCATGTTCCACACCTTCTTGTCAGCAGCGAAGTCGGCGAACAGCGGACGCATGTAGCTATCGTTGTTCGAGGTCACCTGCCAGGCGGTGCTATACAGATAGGGAATCAGACGGTAGCGCAGGCGAATCTGCTTCTCGATAGCGTCATAGACGGGCTCGCCCTTCTTACCGAACTGCCAGATCTCGCGGGGTGCGTCGGCACCGTGACTACGGAAGACGGGACAGAACAAGCCGTACTGCATCCAGCGCACATACAGTTCCTGGAACTGCGGATTCCTAGGCGCCGAGCCACTGCCGCGGGTGTTGTAGGAGCCGCAGAAGAAGCCGCCGATGTCTGTGTTGAAGTTAGGGTTACCCGTCAGCGTGAAACTCAGTCCTGCGGGCACCTGCTTGCGCAACATATCCCACGATGAGTTGACGTCGCCACTCCACATATTGCTGCCGTAGTGCTGCTGTCCGGCATAGCTGGAGCGAGTCATGATAAACACGCGCTTGCCGCGGTCGTCCTTGCGCTGCGATGTGTAGATGCCGCGCACCGTCTCCAACGGGAAGGCGTTGCGCTGCGAGCGCCATGTGCCGCCATAGACGGGGTGCTCATAGTCGCTCTCACGCGGATTGAAGAAGTCGGGATCTGTCGAGTCCATCCACCAGGCGTCAGTGCCATAGTCGTAGAGCGTCTTCAGATATTTCCAGTAGATGGCGCGAGCCTCGGGGTGGAAGGCGTCATAGACCTTCACGCCCGACGGATACTTCATCACTGGTGGCCAGATGTGCGAGATACCGCTCTGCGGCCACGTCTCGAACGGCATCAGCAGGCCCTTTTCGTTGAGTTCACGGAACTGCTGCGTCTGCGGCCCGAAGCTGGCCCAGATAGAAATCATGAAGTGAGCGTGCTTCTTGTGGACATTGTCAATCATCTGCCTGCCATTCTGGAAGTCCTCTGACAGGAAGTCCATGGCATTCCACAGGTAGTTAGAGCCCCAGTACTGCCAGTCCTGTATGATGCCGTCGAGCGGCACGTTCAGCGCGCGGTACTGGTCAACGATACCCTCGGTCTCGCGGGCCGACTTATAGCGCTCCTTTGACTGCCAGTAGCCATAGGTCCAGAGCGGGAACATCGGCACGTCGCCCGTCAGCTCGCGCATCTGGGCTATCACGCCATCGGCCGAACCGCCGTACATGAAGTAGTAGTCCACGCCCTCGCCCACTTCCGACGTAAAGGTTGTGCCATACTCATCGTCGTCAAACTGCGTCGGCGAATAGTTCTCCCAGTACAGTCCCCAGCCCTTGATAGACTGCAGCACATTCTGGAAGTCCTCCAGGTTCGACTGCTCCATGCGCTTATGCTCACCGCGACGATTCATCTTTCCGTTCTGGATGGTACCCAGGCCATAGATAGCCTCGCCCTTATCCAGCAGGAATGTCTGCACGGCTTTCGACCGTGCCCGTTCAGGGCGTGTCGTCGCTCCTTCGCGCAGCAGCACCTGTCCCTTTGCCGTGAGGAAGGTCAGGTTGCCCTTCACATCTTCCTTCACCGTCAGCGCACTGCTTTTCCATTGACTGTTACTCACAACCACTTGTCCGTTGTCCATTGGTTTCGCCGTTACCACGAGCGACTTCGTGGGCTGGCCCTTCACCACATGGACAATTGTCGGTGTCACAAACTCCACTTGTGCCTTCTGCGCCCAACTATCAGTCGCAGTCAGCAGGGCAACGAATGCCCATAAAAACATTGTTCTTTTCATCTATTTCCTAAATTCCGCAGCACTTTAGTTTAGCTTTCTTTATAAGTACCTGAGCAACAAAAAGTTCTTCGACGCGCGAAGCGGCAAAGCCGAGCGGCCCAGGATTTTGCCATGTCAGATTTTTCACTTACCTTAGTGCTGCGTTTCAAGACAAGCAAAAAAATCTTCAATGACATGGCAAAGGTACAAATAAAATCTGAGAAAATCACTCCTATTGGAGGAATATTTCATGTGAGAGAGCTTTTTTCCCGTTTTGTGGCTCCGATTATAGACAAAGTGCTGGGCACCCGGTGCACATCATTCGGCTATCAGTATAGTGAGATTGTAGGTTCACTGGCAAGCGTCTACTTCTGTGGTGGTGACTGCGAGAGATCAGAGGAAAGATCAGAGGGACAGGTCATTGATCTTTTTTTCATAAAAACTTGCGAATTACATTATTTATATGTATCTTTGCAGCGTTTTTGTAGAATCTTTAAATTTATTTATCCCGAATTGGCGTAAAATATGAAAGGATCTTTAAGGGATTGATCGCGCACGAAAAAACGGAAGTCGCTCTAACTCCAAATTCCCTTCCCCTTTCAAAATAAGAGATCAATGACCTGTCCCCTTGATCTTTCCCCTTGATCTCTTGTCCCCTTGATCTCTCCTTTGCAAGCGTTTTTTAACTCTAAGTAATGATTAAATAATAATGAAACAGATAATGAAGAATTTAATGCAATGGGTGCTGGCCGCCACCCTCATCTGCGGCACAAGCGTATTCAACTCGTGTTCGTCGGACAACGACGACAACCCTTCTCCTGAATCAGGGGCGAACGGCGAACTTGTTGGCCAATGGTATTCCGACGTGTCGGGGGCTACTTACGCCGCCTGGACATACGGCAAGGCTTGGCAGCAGACGGAACTTAAGGCCGACGGCACAGGAACCACCAGCATCTATTACCTTAACAACGACGACGCCGTGGGCCGTGAGCGCTATTCGTTCACCTATACAGCCACGGACGGTGTGCTGACGATGAACATCGCGGAGAGGAACACCAAGACCACTGCCAGATATACCGTGAGCGACGGCAAACTGATGATGACGGAGGGTGACCACCAACTGGCCATGCAGAAGATGGACGACGCGAAAGCTAAGGACTTTGATGCGTGGAGCCGCAAGGACAACCTGGTCAATGTGCCACAACCTGCCCGCTACACCGTCTTTGTCTATGGCAATGCGGGAGGCACCATGGACGCAATTATTGAGTACGGCTTCTGGGAGAAGATACAGCCGCTGCTCAAGGATCCGGGCAACGTCCGCGTGGTCTGCTTCTACAAATATGGCAAGAAACCGTCTGATGAGAATAACTCCTATGCAGGTAAGTATGCCGACCCGGGCGACATCGTTTGGTTCGATCTGAACGACACGACCAACCTGGAGAATATTCGTAACGGAGGACTTCAGGCATATGGGTATGAAAAGGAGGCCAAGGCTATGAAACTGTGCGACCCCAAGACCGTCAGCGCGTTCATCCAGATCAGCAGCCTGGTGTGTCCTGCCGAGCAGTATGTGTTCAGCATCTGGGGACATGGCAATGGACTAATCCCCATGACCGATGTCCCCGGCAAATACGAAGACCCCGCCGCTGCACCTGCTACCCGAGGCGTCATTGCCGATGAGTGGAATAAACATGAAGAACTGGATATGTATGAACTGAGAGCCGCCATCCAGTCGGCAGGCCTGAACCGGCTGAACACAATTTTCTTCCACAACTGCCTGATGGGCAACATGGAGACGCTGACCGAACTGCGCGGCCTGTCCGACTACATCGTGGCCTCGGCTCACCTGCTTGAGAGCGAGGGCGAACTGCTCACGGAATACGTCCGCGGACTGCTGGAAAAGGGGAATACCGAGGATGCCATCGCACAAATGTTTGAGCGCGTGCATCCGAAATGGGAACAGTCCTATCACGGCATTGAAGAAGATAATGGGCAAATAGTGGAGTCCTGGAAAAATGGCGACTACAAACTCATCCGTACCGCCAAACTCGATGCCATCATCGATGCCGCCAAGCGCCTCGCCGACAGGCTCCTCGCTCTCTACCCCACGCAAAGGGAAGCCATCGACAAGGCCACCAAGGAGGTGTATCGGTTCAACACCTATATTGATAATAAACAGTCCCCCGATAAGAGTATCGGAAACTCCTACAGGACTCCCTTTTTCGATTTGGCTGACTATGCCCATTTGTTGACAAAGGAGACTGGCGACGCAGAAATGGCTGCCATCTCCAGTGATTTGGACAAAGCCTTCAGCGAGGCCTTCGTACATTATGCCGACGTCAGCACGAACGTACAACATTTGAACCACTACACGCTGAGCGTCTGCCTGACCAACAACGATATCTACACGGCAAATTTCATCGGATTTTATCCTAATGCCCTGTGCAATTTCGACCAAGGCTACGAGCAGACCACATTCCACAAACAGACGGGATGGGGCAACTGGCTGCGCACCAACCAGCAACTGCTTTGGGGCAATCCCACAAGCGACGGTGGTGGCCCGCTCAAGTGAATGTAACATGAATAGTCGCTGGGACAGGTACTTGGGTATGACCTCTAATGAGGAAGAACGGATGCATATCCATGTCCTCTACGATAATAAGGAGGCTAAGTTTTGGCTGGAACCAGAAGTGGAACTTGCGAAGAACACAGGCATTCCTGAGCATAAATTAAGTGAAATAAGGAAAATAGTAGAAAAGAATGCAGACGAATTTAAAAAACAATACCGCGAGCACATTGGTATGCGTGTTGATGATTAATGCCCAGGGCATTATGCTCTCGGTGCAGGGGCAAGATTATTTCTTGTCCTACAACCGCATTCCTTGGATGCAGGATGCGCCTATCCGTAGCGTGCTCAACGTCCAGATGTCTGGCCCCGATGCCATCGAGTGGCCCGATCTTGATGTGGATCTTGAAATCGAAAGTCTCCGCCATCCAGAGCGCTATCCCCTTGTCATCAAGCGGAATGCGATGGATTTTGTTGGAGCATAACTAAACTGTATCATGGGGACGGTTCTTTTGATATATCGGAAGAACCGTCCCCTCTATACGTAGAGTCAAAATAAATATGAATTATTTTTTCTGCCCTGCGGGGAACTATGAAGACTTTGCCAGTGGCAGAGTGATATATGGAGCGAAGGGGATTCCTAATTTCCCGGTCAGACTGATCGCGGAGATTTTTGGACGGGCACTGAAGGCATCCGGCAAAAAAGACCGGCTGTATGTTTATGATCCATGCTGCGGAGGAGCGTATTCGCTGACTATCATAGGTTTCTTTTATGGGAAAAGTATTGAAAAAATGTATGCCAGTGATATTTCAGAGGACATGGTTTTATGTGCACGGAGAAATCTTAAGCTGCTTACCTATGACGGACTGGATGAAAGACGCCTGGAACTAGAGAACCTCTATACGGAGCATGGAAAGGATTCACATTTGGAGGCAATCGGAAGCGCTGACAGATTAAGGCTCAAGCTGGATGGGGAGATTGCTTCCGAGGCATTTGTGGCTGATTGTACCAAAATGCTTCCTGACATAAAACCGGATATCATCATAACAGATATACCATATGGCAATCTGGTTGACTGGGGCGGTGAAGGTGAAATAAATGCCATGCTGAGGAAGCTCTGGGAGATATCGGGGGATGATACTATTCTGGCCGTGAGTATGGACAAAAGCCAGAAGGTTATATATGACTGCTGGAAGAGAATCGAAAAACAGAATATTGGGAAAAGAAGATTTGAGATTTTGAGTAAAAACACCTGTTACCGATTGGAGAAAACGACTCGTCGTATGGATGAGATTTTAGAAATATTCCGACGCAACTTCCCCTACGTAAGCAGGGAAGAACGAACCTTGTTGGGAATCATTCATCACGAAGGTAACGTAACCTTTACGAGAAGAAACAGCGAAGGCAGACTGATTGGGTGCGCGATTGTTAATGGGAATACGATTCTGTTGTTGGTGGTCGATAAGGAACACAGAAACCAAGGCATCGGCAGCGACCTGTTGCAGGCTTGTGAGGAAACGATAGGAAAAGACGGCCACGAGAAGGTGATCCTGGGAGTCGGTTTCGATTACCTCCTACCAGGAGTGCCTACCAGTCGCAGGTTTGCCCCAAGTGTGCATGAGCATCTTGATCCGTTAGTCAATACGGAAGCATCCGATTTTTTTGAGCATAGAGGTTATAGTCACTCATGGGGAGCATGTAACTGTTTCGACATGAAGATGTCGCTGAATGATTTCTGCCTGAACGATGATGCGGTAGGGGATACCATCAACGGCATCAGCTACAGATGGGCAACCATTGCCGACGTGAAGGAAATCCTGCGCTGTGCCGATGATGCCTGTCAATATCAAGATGACAGTTTCTCCAAGTATTACGACAACGCCTGCCTCTACACACCTGGGCATCAACAGCGCGTGCTGATAGCCATCAAAAATGGCAAGATCGTAGGGACTTTGATCGTCTCTGCGGAAACAGAGGCAGAGGGCGTCGGGAATGTAGGATGCACCTGTGTTGCTTCCAACGAGACTCATCAGGGGATAGCCACAAATATGGTCAAACTTGGCACGAGATATCTGAAGGATATCGGACTGAAAGAAGCCAGCCTTTCATATACCTATTCAGATCTGGATGTCCTATATGGCGCCTCAGGCTACGAAATCAGCACCTATTATTTCATGGGCGAAAAAGTGTCTGACAGGGGACAGGTTCCTGTCAAATACACTCTGCGCTTCCGGACTGACAGGAACCTGTCCCCCGTCAGAGTTGGGGTAGATTCTGTCAGTAAATGAGTCCTTGCCAAAGGGGGCGTAAGTAAGCTTTAATACCTTTTTATTAATAATGGCACTAAGCAGGTCGCCAAATAGGGAGATGCCTTTGAGATCGGGGTTCGACTGGAAAGAGACAACAGATGAGGAGTCGCTGCCAAACATACCACTGCCTATCTGCGTCAGCAGCGTTCGTGCCCAGTCCATCACTGGCTCACCAGCATAGTTCTCGAGCACATTGACTGCTGCCAGAATCTTGTTCCTATCGGAATCGTCCATCTTGTACTTCTGTAGAGAGTAGCTCATATCGTAATAGCGATAGGCTCGCTTACGACCTACTTTAAGGTTTTCTTCCAAACGAATGCCATAATCAGTCTCTAAGACCCTGATGTCTTCGAGCACTGTACGCTTGGAAACATCTGCCTTCCCTAGCCTATTCATGGCTTTATTGCACTCGTCGACAAGATCGTCGATAGTGTATTTCCTGAAGGGGTCTCTAAAGCACCTATTCAGCACCTGATGGCGTATATCTACATGCTTAACATTAGGCATAAGCAAAATAGCTTTTAGTTATTATAGGTGCAAAGATAACGAATATTGTGCAAAATACCAAGGGAATTCGGATTTTTTATCCCTAAAATTAGTTGAATGGTCACAAGTCACAAGTCACATTTAATGGTTTTTATTTGGTACCATTTGGGAAGGTGGAGAAAATGAGTTGGTGGAACAAATAATTCTATTAAATTATATATTATATTATATATATTATAATATATATAATATAATATATAATTATTAAGGGAAAAATGTATCGTTCGAAAACAACCAAATGTGACTTGTGACTTGTGACCTTTTCTGAGGTTAGTGGGATCAGGGCAGATGCTCTATATGGTATCATTATTTTACAAAATAGATGTTTAATCGAAGGGCGCCGGCGGAGGATCGGAGGAAACCCGGAGTTTGGTCGGAGGAAAGTGGAGGTTTCCTCGGATGAAAGTCTGACTTTGCTCGGAGGAAAGTCAGAGGAGCTTAAAAGGGGCTAAAATAGGGTGTTTTTATAGCCAATCATATGATAGTGGAAAATTCCCTACAAATTCTTTAATTTGCAACGGAATACAGGACTGAAGGACTTATTAGAGCCGTTTTGCGACCCCGGGGTGAGAGGATTCCCGCTGACGCGCCTACCCGTAGCCTTTGAGGGGTGAGAGGTCAACGGAATACAGGATAAAAGGACTTTTTATACTCAAAAATTGGAGAAAAAGGCAATATTGAGCGGTTTGGGGCGGTTTTTAGCGAAATCGGGGTAAGTATTTTGGAATTGGGGTTTAAATTTAGTAACTTTGCACTCGCAAACAAGACATGGCGCCGTCAAGTGAGCAAAGTGAGAACCAAACCTATTATTGTTAAACTTAAATTTAAAAGAAAAGATTATGGCAAGTGAAGTAATTGCATTTCCTGTGAATCTGCGCAGGAACCAGAACAAGTACAACGCCGCTTACGGCAAGTACTACGCAGAGGCTGACTCGAAGGAGCCTCTTAACCTGAAGGGTTTCGCCAAGCACATCAGTGAGCATGGCAAGTTGGTAGACTACTCGATGGCAGTGCTCGTGCTGCAGAACATCGTGAGCTGTCTGAAGGAGATGATCACACAGGGTCAGCCTGTGAAGTTGGATGGCTTCGGCACGTTCACCCCCACCATCGAGACGGATGGCCAGAAGGTGGTTGACACCGTGGAGGGATCGCTGAACGTGGGTATCGACAACCTGATTGCGGGTGTGCACCTGAGATTCATCCCTGAGAACAGCAAGGGCGACGAGTTGACCAGCCGCATGCTGAAGAAGGAGTGTACGTTTAAGGCGGCTTACGTGGTGAGCTCGAAGAGTAAGACCATCGATGGCAAGAAGCGTACGTACCAGGAGAAGATTCCGATTTCTTCGTTCGCCGTTGCCACGGCGACAGTGGCTAACACCTCTGGGGATTAAGAGGTGAGGGGTGAGAGGTGAGAGGTGAGAGAATAGCTAGCGAAGCCATTAGAGCACCTACGGTACTAATCTCTAACCACTAACCACTCACCCCTAACCACTAAATTTTTAACCTTTTAAAAATTATTATCATGACAAAGAAAGAAACATTAAAGTGGGCAATGCAGATCATCGTATCGATAGCCTCAGCTATTCTGACAGCACTGGGCACCACGAGCTGCATGGGTATCTAACCCCTACCCGATTTAGCAAACGCGAATCATAAGCAAGCCGCCCCGGAGTCATTCTCCGAGGCGGCAAGCTTTTTACCATGACTATATCTACTTTTCTATAATGATACCCTTTGACGACGCACAACTTCCAGCACCTGTCCCTCTTTCAGACAATTTCACATAATCATCCAAAGCAATAGCCTGTGCTGCAATAATCTCACAAGGTGATTTCTTAATTTCAAAAGGATTCTTTTTCATAACTTTAACCATTAAATTGTTTTATTGCTGCAAATATACGCTCGATAAATTAATCGAGGCCGAAGAGGATTTTGAGGCCGCCATCGACGCCGGAGAAGCCCATAAAGGCGAGGCTGAGGAGGCCGGCAGAGAGCATCACGATAGCCATGCCCTGCATGCCCTTGGGAATCTTGACGAGCTCGAGCTGCTCGCGCATGCCGGCAAACACGGTGAGGGCGAGACCGAAACCAATGGCGGTGGAGAAGGCGTAGACCACGGACTGCAGGAGATTAAAATCCTTCTGAATGCAGAGGATGGCCACACCAAGCACGGCGCAGTTGGTGGTGATCAAGGGCAGGAAGATGCCCAGGGCCTGATAGAGCGCTGGCGACACCTTCTTGAGCACGATCTCGACGAGCTGCACCAGTGAGGCGATGACGAGGATGAACGCGATGGTCTGCAGATACTGCAGGCCGAAGGCATCGAGCACATATTTCTGTACCAGCCAGGTAACGATGGTGGCGAGGGTGAGCACAAAGGCTACTGCAGCCGACATACCGAGCGAGGTATCGATCTTCTTGGATACGCCAAGGAACGGACAAATGCCGAGGAACTGTGACAACACGATGTTGTTCACGAAAATGGCGCTGATGAAAATTAAAATGTATTCCATATATTCATTTTATTGAACATTGAACATTGAACATTGAACATTGACCATTGAACATTGAACATTAATTCCTAATTTTGTTCACGATCGCGATGAGGAAGCCCAGGGTGATGAAGGCTCCTGGAGGCAGCACGAAGAGCAGGATGTTGTAAGTCTCGGGCAGCAGCGTGAAGCCGAAGATGGAGCCTGAGCCCAACAGCTCGCGACAGATGCCGAGGAGCGTCAATCCGAGCGTGAAGCCAAGACCGATACCGATGCCATCGAACAGCGAGGCTACGGGCGAGTTCTTGGAGGCAAAGCCCTCAGCACGACCCAGGATGATACAGTTGACCACAATCAGGGGGATAAACAGGCCCAGCGAGGCGTCGACATCGGGCAGATAGGCCTTGATGACCATCTGCAGGATGGTAACGAAGGCGGCAATCACCACGATGAACACGGGGATGCGCACCTTATCGGGCGTAACGCTCTTAAGACACGAGATAACGACATTGGTGCAGATGAGCACAGCCATCGTGGCGAGGCCCATCGACATGCCGTTGAGGGCACTGGTGGTTGTGGCCAGCGTGGGACACATACCGAGCATCAGGACGAACGTGGGGTTCTCCTTGATTATGCCGTTCTTAATGATTCCTATATAGTTCATATTTTTTATTTTTTGGTAGTGGCACCGGTTTCGCCATCGGTGGGCGTGGCCTTGTAGGCGGTGTAAGCGTTGTTGACTGCGAGGAGGAAGGCACGGCTGGTGATGGTAGAGGCCGTAATGGCATCCACCTGGCCGCCATCCTTCGAAACGGTGAGAGGTTCTGCTGGCGACTTACCGATGATGTCGCCCTTCTCGCCCTTCTGGAACCACTTGTCGGCCTTGGCACCAAGTCCTGGTGTCTCAGCATGTTCCAGCAGCGTGTAACCCAGGATATTGCCCTCGGCATCGAAGCCTACGAGCACTTTCAGATCGCCACCGAAACCACCCGTGGTGCTCTCAACGGCTGCTCCGAGGTCGTGGCCCTGGGCATCCTGTGTCTGATAAATCACATAGGTCATTTCCTTGCCCTTGGCATCGTTCTGTTTCACAGTGTCGGTCTTGGCCACCTTGAGGTCGGCCACACACATCACGGTCTTGATACCATCGGCCAGGGCCTTGGATTTCTGAGCAGCGATAGGTCCTTCGGTGAGGTGGTTCACATAAGCGAGGATACCACCCATGATAACGGCTACTGATGTGAGCACCAGCACCATATTCAGTAATGTAGATTCAAGCTTCTTCATATGTATGGTTCCTCCATTAATTCTTAGCAGGCACTTCACCGAAGCGCTTGGGTTTCACATAATTATTGATGAGCGGCGTGAACGCATTCATGATGAGAATGGCGAACGACATGCCCTCAGGATAAGAGCCCCAGTTACGGATGATGATGGTGAGCAATCCGATAGCAACACCATAGATGATCTGACCCTTGGGCGTCATGGGCGAGGTGACGTAATCGGTAGCCATGAAGATGGCACCCAGCATCAGACCACCGGAGAGGATGACCGAAAGGGGATCGGCATAGGCAGGATCAGCCAGATGCATCAGTCCGGCAAAGACGAACACAGTGCCGATGATGCTGACAGGGATGTGCCAGGTGATGATCTTGCGCCACAGCATATAAGCAAGGCCAAGGAGCAGGGCGATGGCACAGATCTCGCCCAGCGCACCAGCGCCGTCGGGATGATTGCCCAGGAAGAGGTCGAGCGATGAGGGCAGACTATCGAGCACTGAGGCATCGCCTGTCTTAATGGCCTCCTTCATGATGGAAAGCGGCGTGGCGCCTGTCTCGGCATCGACATAGCTGGCCCACTGGCCTACCTTGGGCCATGTGGTCATCTGAGCAGGGAAGGCCACGAGCAGAGCGCAACGGCCTACGAGCGCAGGATTGAAGATGTTATGACCCAGACCGCCGAACGTCATCTTGGCCACACCGATGGCGAAAAGCGCACCGATGAGGATGATCCAGATGGGGAGATTGGACGGCAGGTTCATGCCGAGCAGCAGACCAGTGAGGGCGGCTGAGCCGTCGAGAATGGTATTGCGCTCGTTCTTAAGCATGTATTTATTGATGGCCCACTCGAAGAAGACGCAGGCTGCCACACTCGTCAAGCATACGATGACGGAACCCAGGCCGAAGAAATAGAACGACGTGAGCAGCGCTGGCATGAGGGCGATAATGACGCCGTACATGTTGCGCTCCACAGTGTCAGTGCCGTGGGCGTGGGGCGAAAGTGAAACAATTAATTTACTCATTGATCATTGAACATTGAACATTGAACATTACTTCTTAGCAGCTCTGCTGCGAATAATTCCCATGACGGTGGATTTGCCCTGGCGGATGTTGTCGAGCAGGGGACGATGGGCAGGACACGTGAACTGGCACGAGCCACACTCGATACAGCTCACAATCTCCTCGCCTTCGCAACGCTCCCAGTTCTTCAACTCAGAGAGTTTGGCCAGCAGATAAGGCTCCAGGCCCATGGGACAAACCGATACGCACTTGGCGCAACGGATGCACTCCTGGGGCTCCTTACGACGAGCCTCATCATCGGAGATAATCGTCACAGAGTTGGTTCCCTTGCAGATAGGCACCTCGGTAGAGGTGAGGGCCTTACCCATCATAGGTCCACCAGCCAACAGCTTGTTGTCGCCCTCGGGCATACCACCACAGGCGTCAATGAGATCCTGCATAGGTGTACCCATGCGCACGAGGAAGTTGCCCGGATTAGCCAGGCGCTTACCAGTAACTGTGGTATAGCGCTGGAAGAGGGGCTTGCGCTTCATCACGGCCTCATAGACGGCGAAGGCTGTACCTACGTTCTGCACGATGGCACCCACATTCACAGGGATAGCGGGAGGCGCAGGCACCTGGCGACGGATCACAGCATCGACGAGCTGTTTCTCACCTCCCTGCGGATAACGCTGCTGAAGGGGAACTACCTCGACATTGAACATTGAAGATTGACCATTGAATTTCTCAGCGCACTTCTTGGTGAGCAGCTCAATGGCAGCGGGCTTGTTGGTCTCGATGCCGATATAACCCTTAGTGACTTTGGCGCCCTTCATCAGGAGCTCGAGGCCTACGAGGATCTCGTCGGCATGCTCCATCATCAGGCGATAGTCGGCTGTGATATAGGGCTCGCACTCTACGGCATTGATGATGACACACTCGGCCTTAGCCGTAGGCGGAGGGGTGAGTTTGATAAACGTGGGGAAACAGGCGCCACCCATACCAACGACACCTGCGTCCTTGATACGATTGACGATTTCCTCAGGGGTAAGCTCAGGATGATTCTCAACGAGCTCGAGTTTATCAGAGCGATCAATCTTATCTTCCCATTCATCGCCTTCCACTGTAATATAGATAGCGGGCTTGCGATAGCCTGTGGCATCGATAGCGGTATCGATCTTGGCCACTGTACCACTGACTGACGAGAAGATGGGGGCTGAAACAAATCCACCAGCCTCGGCAATCAGGGTGCCCACCTTTACACGGTCGCCCTTCTTGACAACGGGTTTGGCAGGAGCACCGATATGCTGGCTCAGGGGGAAGATGGCCTGCTTGGGCAGGGCTGCCACCTGGGTCTTGGCCTCGTGGGTCAATTTATTCTCTTCGGGGTGGATTCCACCAATTCTAAATGTTCTTGCATTCATTGTGATATCCTCCTTACATTATTTGATGGAAATACTAGAATCTGTATCAAGCATAGCACCACGCTTGGGAGCAGGCTTCTTGGGCTTGGGGGCCTCGACTGGCTTCTCAACGGGCTTCTCCTCGGGCTTGGGAGCCTCAACGGGCTTGGGGGCCTCGACTGGCTTCTCAACGGGCTTCTCCTCAGGCTTTGGAGCCTCAACGGGCTTCTCTGCAGGCTTGGGGGCTTCTGCAGGTTTCTCTACTGGCTTCGGAGCCTCTTTGGGCTTGGGAGCTGGCGGAGGCGTGGGGAAGTTGACATCGAGGATGGCCTTCTTAGGACAAACAGTGACACACTTGCGACACAGACGGCACTTCTCGAAATCGATGTAAGCCAGATTGTTCTCAACCGTGATGGCGCCAAACGGACACTCCTTCTCGCACTTGCCACAGCCGATACAACTAACGGCACAAGCCTTCATGGCCACAGGTCCCTTGTCCTTATTGACACAAGAGACAAACACTCTCCTACCCTTCGGACCCTTCTTGCGGAGTTCGATGATGTTACGCGGACAAGCCTTGACACAAGCGCCACATGAGGTACACTTCTCCTCGTCGACAACGGGAATACCAGTGGCAGGATCAATACTGATGGCGCCAAACTGACAGGCTGCTACACAATCGCCACAACCCAGGCAGCCGAAGCCGCAAGCCGTCTCACCAGCACCACAGGCATGCATGGCTGCACAAGTGCGAAGACCAGCATACTCGGCAATCTTTGCGCGATGCTCGCAAGTACCATTGCAACGCACCACAGCTACCATCGGCTCGGAATTGGCTATCGCCATACCAAGCAGATCGGCCACCTTCGTCATTACCTCTGAGCCACCTACAGGACAAGAGAGTCCGTCGAGACTGCCGGCATCGGCACCCTTCACCAGGGCATCGGCCATACCACTACAGCCTGGGAATCCACATCCACCACAATTGGCTCCTGGCAGCACCTCGGCCACCTGAGCAATACGGGGATCCTCGTAGACAGCAAACTTCTTGGAGGCAACAAACAGCACAACGGCTGCTATCAGTCCGATGGCTCCTAAGACAATTACTGCAATCAAGATGAAATTCATAAATGCTTTGTTTTTATTTGTTATTTGTTCTATTCTAATGTGAAGGCCAACTGCTGGCGCACACTACCACGAAAGCACCAAAGCAACAGATAGTAAGGCACTAGCGAGGCTAAAGCCGAGAGCGCAGCAACTCCCTCATTCCCAGAGAGTTTCAACGTAACGATTAAGACAAGGATTAAGAGCAGGAAGGGTACGCCGAAGCCTAAGAGCAGGGCTTTGTTGGCTACCTGCTTGGAGGCCGAAACCATCACCTCCTGACCTATTTTGTAAGCATGGGCATTGTTGCAAAACACCTCGACAATCTTCTCCTTTGCCTCGGATGCGTTGCAATGGGAAGCCACCTTGCAGGCTGCACAAGCCGATGTCTGGAGAATGCGAACCTTGACGCATCCTTCTGCTATCGAATCGATAATTCCTGAATGACTTATTTTAGTACCCATGAGCTCAATATAGTAGTTGTCTGAATTGTAATCTCTGCTTTACAAATGCAAAGGTACAATAAAATTGGGAATTTAGGATTAAGAATTAAGAAATATTTCAAAAAAAAGTCGTAATCGTTTGCAGTTACATAGGTTTTTTATATCTTTGCAGCGGATTTATAATAAATGAATAATGAAACCCAGCGAACAAACCATCCAGCAGATTGAGCGTGCCCTCAGAAAGATAGCCGCTAAGTTCCCTCCCGAAAAGGAGGCCGAAATCATGACCGATATCCATATCCGCGTGTCGCAGGATACGGGTGAGATCAGGGCCTACAACGATGACGAGGAGGAACTGGATCGCTGTGTGGTGGAGGAATGGATTAACAATCCCGATGAGAACTTCTATCAGGAGATTCCCTCTATTCTCAGAAAGTGTATCGAGAAATTGAAGGATACAGTAGAGGGCATGTCGATCCTGAAGCCTTTCTCGCTGGTGCTCGAGGACGACGACAAGGAATCGGTGGCAGAGCTCTATCTCGTGGATGACGAGACTGTGATCATCGATCCCGACTTGATGGAAGGACTCGAGGATGATTTGAACAGCTTTTTGGAAAAGCTGTTGAAGGAATAAGAATTAAAAATATCGCATGCGTTCGCATGCGATATTTTATTCGTCTTCTACACTATTCTGCAAAATGAAATGTCGGGCGGGGTCGAGACAATAGACCTCTTCCGTACGCGTTTTATTGGCTTCCTTCGAGAAGTCGATCAGGTGGATCTCGTAATCGCTGGTGATGGAGAAATACTGGATAAACTCCTCAGGATCGATATCGAAGACATCCTCCTCGTCCTCGATGGCATAGAGGCAGAGTTTGTCCACAGGCAGATACTCATCGTCGAGCGAATAGAGATAAATGGAATAGCGTGTCTTATCGCTGGTCTCATCGGCAGCCAGGAGTATCATACGGGCTCCCAGACTCTCAGGCAAAGCCACAGCCTTGGGGTGATTGCCCTCGAAATTGAGATACTTTACGATATCCTCGGGCACAGGCTTGTACATGGGGAGGAACTGCACGTAATCCTCTGTATAGCTGATGGGCAACGGCTGGATATCGAGGCTGTCGAAGAACTGCTTCACAGGATTATCCGAACTCTGCAGATTGATACCCTGGGCCTCGAGCTTCTCGCGAATCTCTATCGCCTTCACACTGTCGAGCTTCTGTTGCAGCACCTCCGGCGAGAGGTTTTTGTTTCCGCAGGATGCGAGCAGCATCGCGCAGAGCGCGATGAATAATTGACCATTCTTGCGTCCCTCCGGTAGCAAGCGAGCAAAGCTCGAGCGGACCATTCTTGGACGAGCCAAGCGGCAAAGCCGAGCGGACCATTGACAGTTAATCCTCCTTTTCATATGGCGATTACAATTTTATTTTCTTTGCTACTGACTTGCTCTCGTTCTGCACACGATTGAGGGCTGTTACCACATACACGAACTTCTCCTTACCATTATTGTAAGGCAACTTGTAGAAGGGCTGATCGGTAATGGCGCAGATCTTTGAGGGGTCGTTGAGATCCTGTGGCTCCTTCTGGCCAAAGCGATACACCACATATTTCACAGCCTCATCCTGCCAGTCCTTACTCTTGGGAGCCGTCCAGAAGAGCACGTAGCCATCGCTGGTCCATACGGGCTTCACCTTGCGCACCTTCTTAGGCGCCTTGTTGCTGATAAACTCCATCGAAGGCTGGAGGGCAGGATAACGCCAATAGTTCTGGCGCAGGTTGGTGCCATAGTTGCCGATATTATCCACAGCGGCCTTGGCATACCACAGCACAGTGCCCTTTACATAAGGCATCTGGCGATGGAGGGCCATCTTGGCAGCCTGCTGGTTCTGACCAGGATTCTTCAGATCGGCATTCTTAACGGTTCGCTCCACATCCTCGCCAATCACCAGCGGACGTGCGCCAGCATACTGGTTCCACCACTTGATGAGGGTCTCGTAATCGGCAGCCTTATGACCTATCTCCCAATAAATCTGGGGCACGCAGTAGTCGAGCCAGCCATTGTTCACCCACAGCAGGATGTCGGCATAGAGATCGTCGTAATTCTGGGTGCCGTTGGTGTTACTACCAATCTCGGAACTACGCTTGTTGCGATAGATGCCGAAGGGCGAGATACCCACCTTGACCCAAGGCTTGACGCTATGAACGGTCTTATAGAACTGCTCCACGAAGAGGTTCACATTATAACGACGCCAGTCGTTGATATCCTTGATACCATTGGAGTAGCGACTGAACTGAAGCGCATCGGGAATAGCCACACCCTTCACAGGATAGGGATAGAAATAATCGTCCATGTGGATGCCATCGACATCGTAGCGAGAGACGATATCCTTGGCCACCTCGCAGATGTAGTCGCGAGTCTCAGGAATGCCTGGATTCAGAATCAGCAGTCCGTCGTACTCGAAACAGAAATGAGGTGCACGATTGACGATATGGCTGGTAGCCAGCGCCTTGGTGGTCTTGGTGCGAGCACGATAGGGATTGATCCACGCATGCAGTTCCATACCACGCTTGTGGCACTCAGTAATCATCCACTGCAGGGGATCCCAATAAGGCGATGGCGCCTTGCCCTGAACACCTGTGAGGAATCGGCTCCAGGGCTCGATCTTGCTCTCGTAGAGCGCATCACACTCTGGGCGCACCTGGAAGATAATCAGATTGACACCATCCTTCTGCAACTCGTTGAGCTGATAGGTCAGCGTCTGCTGCATCTTCTCTGTACCCATACCTTGGAACTGTCCGTTCACACACTGAATCCATGCCCCACGCATTTCTCTCTTCTGCGCTGCAGAAGAGAAAGGTAAAAGGGTAAAAAGGTAAAAAGGTAAAACCCATTTCACCAATCCCATCACCTTATCCATCATATTAAATCTCATATCTCTTTTTTAATTTTTTACCTTTTTACTTTTTTAATTTTTTACCTTTTTACTTTTTTACTTTTAGAACAGTTTCAGCTTGTTCTTTCTGGCTTCTTCGAGCGAGGAGAGCTTTTCCTGCTCCTGATGGTATTCCTCGCGCAGATGCTGGTATTTGGCTTCCAACTCCTGCTCTACGCTCTGCTCATCGTTCATCAGTCGGGCAGCTACGAGGGCATTCTGCGAGGCATCCTTCAACCACACCACAGGGGCTGAATACACAGGGGCTATCTTCAGGGCCACATGGAGTTCGCTCGTGGTGGCACCACCTATCATGATGGGGATATTCATCCCAGCACGCTGCAGTTCCTTCGCCACATTCACCATCTCCTCGAGACTGGGTGTAATCAGTCCGCTCAGGCCGATGATATCCACCTGCTCCTCCTTCGCCTTGCGCACGATCTGCTCAGCAGGCACCATCACACCCATGTCGATGATCTCGTAATTGTTGCACGCCATCACCACACCCACAATGTTCTTGCCGATATCGTGTACATCGCCCTTCACAGTGGCCAGCAGCACCTTTCCGGCACTCTTGCCGCCTTCGGTCTTCTCGGCCTCGATGTAGGGTTGCAGAATCTCTACGGCCTGCTTCATAGTGCGAGCGGTTTTCACCACCTGGGGCAGGAACATCTTGCCCTCGCCAAACAGCGTGCCAACGGTATTCATGCCAGCCATCAGCGGACCTTCGATGATATCCACAGCGTGAGGATATTTTTCAAGTGCCTCCTTCAAGTCGGCTTCCAGTCCGTCGGCAATGCCTTTCACCAAAGCCTTTTCGAGTCGCTGCTCAAGAGGCAGACTCTCTTTCTCTCCCCCAGTGCTGGGGGCATTAGTAGGGCCCAGTGCCTTCGCCTTCTCTTGCTCCTCGAGCAGTTTGCCTGCGAGCTCTGTAAGCGCCTCGGCAGCACCCTTCTTGCGATTCAGAATCACATCCTCGATCACCTCGAGCTGATCCTGCGGAATATCGGCATAAGTCACCTTCGTGGCTGGGTTCACGATGCCGAAGTCCATACCCTTCTGAATGGCATGATAGAGGAAGACGGCATGCATGGCCTCACGGATGTAGTTGTTGCCTCGGAAAGAGAAGCTCAGGTTGCTCACACCACCACTGATGTGGGCACCAGGCAGATTTTCCTTGATCCAACCTGTAGCTCGGATAAAATCGAGCGCATAGGCATCGTGCTCCTCCATACCTGTGGCCACAGCCAGCACGTTGGGGTCGAAGATGATGTCCAGGGGATTCATGCCCACCTTCTCCGTGAGCAGTTTATAGGCTCGCTGGGCTATCTCGATACGACGTTCGTAGCTGGTGGCCTGACCTTCTTCGTCGAAGCACATCACCACCACAGCAGCACCATAGCGCTTCACGTCGCGAGCGTGTTCCAGGAACTTCTCCTCGCCCTCTTTCAGCGAGATGGAGTTGACGATGCTCTTGCCCTGCACACACTTCAGTCCTGCACGAATCACCTCCCAGTCGGAGGAGTCGATCATCACAGGAACCTTGGCGATATCGGGCTCGGCAGCAATCATATTGAGGAAGTTCACCATCTCGGCTTTGGCGTCGAGCAGGCCATCATCCATGTTAATATCTATCACGAGGGCGCCATCGGTTACTTGCTTGCGAGCAATACCAATGGCCTCGTCGTAACTCTTTTCCTTAATCAGTCGGAGGAACTTTCGCGAGCCAGCCACATTACAGCGCTCACCAACATTGGTGAAAGTGGTGAGAGGTGAAAGGCTACGGGTAGGCGAGCTTTGCTCGGGAATGAGGTGAGAGGTGAGAGAAATGTCTTTCCCACCAACTTCCAATAGCTCGAGACCACTTAGCCACATAGCTTGAGGCTTTGGCGCAGGTACGTGGGGCTTTTTGTTAATAATAAGCGGCTGATAAGCCGCTATAAACGTTTCGTCCGTTCCGCAGCAGCCGCCGATGATGTTCACCAGGCCCTCGTCCACGAGTTCACCCATCTTGGGGGCCATACTCTCAGCCGTCTCGTCGTAGAGACCCATTGAGTTGGGCAATCCGGCATTGGGATAGGCACTGATATAATAAGGTGCACGCTTGGCCAGTTCACGCAGGAAAGGTTTCATCTGCGTGGCACCAAACGAGCAGTTCAGTCCAACGGAAAATATGTTGTAAGTACTGATGCTGGCGAGGAAGGCGTCGAGCGTTTGTCCACTCAGCGTGCGACCAGCCAGATCGCTCACAGTGACTGAGAGCATAATGGGCAGTTCTATACCTCTGCGAGCCATCACCCTGCTCACGGCATCGATGGCCACCTTCGCGTTCAGGGTATCGAAAATGGTCTCTATCAGCAGGGCATCTACCCCACCCTCTATCAAGGCATCGGCCTGTTCCTCGTAAGCTGCCAGGAGTTCATCGTAAGTGAGTTCGCGCTTGGCAGGATCGCTCACATCGGGCGACATCGAGCAGGTCTTGTTCGTAGGTCCCATCGAGCCTGCCACAAAACGGGGTTTTTCTTCGGTAGAGAACTTATCGGCCTCCTTTCGGGCTATTCTGGCGCCCTCGAGGGCTATCTCGTAAGATTCTTCCTCCAAGTGATAATCGGCCTGCGAGATGCGCTGACTGCTGAACGTGTTGGTGGCAATGATATCAGCACCAGCCTCAAGATACTGGCGATGGATATCGGCAATGACATCAGGGCGAGTGAGTGAGAGCACATCGTTATTGCCCTTCATCTGGCCCGTAAAATGCGCAAAACGGTCTCCACGGAAGTCTTCCTCCGTAAGACCGTATGTCTGTATCTTAGTACCCATCGCCCCATCGAGGATGAGTATCCGTTCCTTAATGATATCGTCGAGTCCTTTCAATTTTCAATCTTCAATTTTGATGTTTCACATCGAGCTCGCTCACGTTCGACATAGCTTAAGCAAGCTTAGCTCTGTTCTCACTTAATCGCGACCTTCAATCTTCAATAATGTTTCATCACCCTGTCCATCTCCCTGCGATCCTCCTTCTCCTTCAGCGTCTGACGCTTGTCGTACTCCTTCTTACCCTTGCAGAGAGCGATATCCATCTTGGCGCGACCTTTGTCGTCAATGAATACCAGCGTGGGCACAATGGTGTAACCCGTCTGCTTGGTGGCACTCTCGAGGGCGCGAATCTCTTTCTTCGTCAACAACAGTTTGCGATCACGCTTCATCTCGTGGTTGTTGTACGATCCGTAGAAGTAAGGACTCACACTCATGCCCTTCACCCACAGCTCACCATTGATCACAGTGCAGTAGGTGTCTACCAGACTGGCCTTACCCAATCGGATACTCTTAATCTCTGTACCCGTGAGCACAATGCCTGCCGTGTAGGTTTCGATGAAGAAGTACTCAAACGAGGCCTTCTTGTTCTTAATCTGTATCGGGCTCTTTTTCCTGAGCTGTTCCTCTGTCTTGTTCATACCATTTGGTGGTCTCTAACCTCTAACCTCTAGTTATATAATCTTCGCGAAGCGCTCCAGATGATCGTCTATATAATGTGCGATGTCATCGGTCCACTCCTCCTCGTTCTCGACAAAGAGGTCGTCGAGATCGTCGAACTCCGGATACTTCTCGAAGAGCGCCATAAACTCCTCGTCAGAGCAATCCTTCTCTATCTCGTCGCGATACTTCAGCCAGAGCGTGTGGGCATCGTAAATCATCTTTGACGGACCACGCATCTCCCACTGGCGCAGGGCTTTGGCAAACGGATTCTTGAAGATGAAGGGTCCGTAGCCGTTGTGTATCAGTTGTACGAATCCACCATCCATCAGCTCCTCGTGCAGAATCTCCCACGAGAGCAGTGTGATCTGGTCGCTGTTCAACTCGCCCATGTTCTCAGCCGTCAGTTCGCCACCGATGGCATCGTGAATGGCTTGGGTAAACACACCGATAAAGGCATCCATACCTTCCATGGCTGCCTGCTGCAAATCCGCATCCTTTACAATCACCTCTTTCATTTCTCTAACCTCTAACTTGATGTTTCACATCGAGCTCGCTCACGTTCGACATAGCTCAAGCAAGCTTGGCTCTGTTCTCACTTAATCGCGACCTTCTAACCCCTAAAGTTCGTACACTCCTGTTGGCATGGTACGACGTAGCACCTCCAGCTCCATATCCTTTCCAGGAATGATGCCATAGCTGCGGAGCACTGTCTCCACCGTTTTACGGGCCAGCTCAGGATGGTTGTTCTCCTCGCTGAGATGACAGAGCCACACGTGCTTCAAGCGCTCCGTCATATTCTCGGCCAGCGCCTTGCCACACGAGTCGTTCGACAGGTGTCCGCTGTCACTGAGAATACGCTTTTTCAGATACTCCGGATAGGGACCATTCTGCAACATCTCCACGTCGTGGTTGGCCTCAATCACTAAGTAGTCGGCATGCGAGATAGCCTCCTTGATGACGTCGGTAATACTACCCACATCGGTGATAATGACGAAGGTCATACCCTCCACCTGTATCTCGTAGCCCACATTCTCGCTCGCATCGTGGGGCACAGCAAAGGGTCGCACTGTGAAGTCGCCCAACTGCAGTGTCTCGCCCACCGTCAGCACCTTCCTCATCTCGCTGCTCACCTTACGGGTGATGCAGTAGTTATGATCAATGCCGTCGTGCACCTTGCCGGTAGCATAGACAGGCACTGAGTAGTCATAGCTAAACGAACCTACCGACTTGATGTGGTCGGCATGATCGTGGGTGATAAGCACACGCTTCACTGTGCTAAGGCTAATGCCATAGTCCCTGCAGTGTTTTTTCAGGGTGCGTATGCCTACGCCGATATCTATGAGTAGTGCGTCTGTGGCGGTACCGAGGTAATAGCAGTTTCCACTGCTTCCGCTTCCAAACGATATAAATTTCAGCATGTAATTTTGTAATTTTGATGCAAAGGTACATAAAAATTTAAAGGTAAAAAAGTAAAAAAGTAAAAAAGTAAAGCTTTTCTGCTTATTTAACCCTTTTTACCCTTTTACCTTCTTACCTTTTTACCTTTTAGAATGGAAGTCCTACTGCAAAGTGGAAGGCGAGGTCGCGACTCAATCGGGGGTGAATCAGCGGATAATGGGCCTCATCTTCCGTCTCGTAGGCAGGGTTGATGGCCTTCATACCCAGATCGAAACGCAGGATGAAGTAGTCGAAGTTCAGGCGAAGGCCCATGCCATAGCTCACGGCCATATCGTCGAGCAGTCCACTAAACGTGAATCTGCCGCCAGCCTGTTCCTCGTAATTGCGCAGGGTCCAGATGTTTCCGGCATCGATGAAGAGCGCACCATTAAACTTCCAGAACAGATGCGGACGATACTCCAGATTCAGGTCCAGCTTCATGTCGCCCGTCTGGGTGATGAAGTTAATCTTGCCGTCTTGGTCCTTATAGCGGCCAGGGCCCAGACTTCTCACGCTCCAGCCTCTCACGCTGTTGGCACCACCCGAGAAGTAGCGCTTCTCGAAAGGCAGCACCTGACTATTGCCATAGGGATAGGCGATGCCGAAGCCCAGGTGCACCACCAGCTGATCGTTCTTTCCGCCAGCTATCTGCTTCACGATGTCGAAGTCGGCCTTTACATACTGGGCATAGGCTATATCGAACACCTTATACTGTCCGAGCGCATTGCTATAGCCACCACCAAGTGTGCGAGCATAGAAGTCCAACAGGTTTCCAGCCGTCTCCAGATGCGTTCTCAGTGCCAGTTTGCCATTGTTGTAGTTATAGCCCAGACCCATGCGCATGATGAAGAGGTTCTCGTAGTTATAACGCAGAATGGCGTTCGAGCCTGTGGTATTGTCGAGATACTCGCGTTTGAACGTCTCACTCACCCAGGGCATGAACACATAGTTCAGGTCCACCAGGTCGAAGGTGTAGTTATCATGGCGGTTCTCGGGCCTCCACTTATAGTGCCATCCGGCAGAGAGCACTCGGCGATGGAACTCCGGACGATCCTGCGAGTCGTACAGCAGCGACACCTCACTGGTGGCAGTAATCCTGCGCCTGATGTCGCTACTCAGGAAGGGGAAGATGAATCGTGGGAACGACAATCGGCTCTCCACGCTGTATTCGAAGTAGTCCTGATTCTTATAGCCCTCCAGTCCCCTGATAGCCTCGTAGGCACCACGCAACTGAATGCTGAATGTTTCCGAACCCTTAAACAGATTGCGGTTCTGATAAGTCAGCGAAGCAGCAGCTCCGAAGTCGCCAGCCGTATTCGTTCCCTCAGGCTGGAAACTGATGGTCGAGGGTTTGTTCGTCTGAATCTGTATGTGGGCATCGAGCAGCGTGGTGTCGGGCACCTGATTGAAACTGATGTTGGTATACCTCACGGCACTCAGTCGGCCGAATCTATTATACGTGTTCTGCAGATCGCTGGCCGAGTAGAGTTCGCCTGCCCTCAGGAAGGTATTCTCTTCGAGCACATGCTGGCGCAGATGAATCACGGAGTCGTCGGCAGCACCACTGCCGTAGGTAATGTTTCGTATATAGTACTGGCTGTGCAGCGTGTCGCCATTCTCCTTCGTCTGGAAGGGGTGCAGCATCTGCGTCAGTGCCACAGTGTGCTTCTGAGCATCCTTCCAGGCGCGATAGGTTACGTATTCCTTATGGAAACGGAAGTAGCCACGATCCTGCAGATACGAAGAAATCTGCGAGCGCTCCGAGGCCATCGTCTCGGCATTAAACTGCATGCCCTCCTTCAATAGCGACTGTCTGCCGGCCAGCAATCCAGCAATCACAGAGTCCTGAATCTGCGTGGAGTAAGGCGTCACGAAGTAAGGCTGCCCTGGATGGAGCACGTAGATGGCATCCATCTTCTTTTTCTTCTTATAGTCCACATACAGCTCCACCTCCGCATCCAGATAGCCCTTGTTCTGCAGGGCCATCTGTAGGTCCTCACACGTCTGACGGGCCAGCAGCGTGTCGTGCACCACAGGCGCCTCGCCCATCTGCCTCAGCGTGCGATTGATCCACGAGCTGTCCTTGCCAGCCATCGCGTACACACCCAGAGGAATCTTCACGGTCGAGAACCAACGGGCATTTCCCTTCTGGCGCACGTAGCTCTTCAGTTGCGAAGTGCTGATGTCCTTGTATTTTCCATCGGCCACCACCTTCACCTTGTCGAGCATCAGCTCGTCGTCGCCCAGATCGCGAGTAGCCGAACAGCCTGTAAATAGGGAGATTGCCGAGGTTATGAAAAGATAGAAGAAGATATACGACAACACCCCTTTTGCCCTCTGTCTGTGGCAAAGCCATTGTCTTTTTTCTCCCCTTATCTTCATATAAATCTTTTTATAATCCTCAAAAAATCTTATTTGATTTGCAAAATTACGAAATAATTCGTAAATTTGCACGGAATTAACGTCTTTTTTGAAAATGATCAGCAAAAACCAGATAAAATTCATACGCCAATTGGAGCAGAAGAAGTTCCGCCATCGCGAGGGACTCTTCGTAGCCGAGGGCACCAAAGTGGTGGGCGACCTCCTCAAAGCCGGCTATATCCCCCACTCCCTCTATGCTACATCGGAGTGGATAGCCAGTCACTCGGTGGCGGAAGCCACCGAGGTGACTGACGACGAACTGACTCGCCTCAGCTTCCAGCAGCATCCCCAGCAAGTCCTCGCCCTCTTCCCTATCCCCGAGCCTGCTGATCTCTCACCTCTCACCTCTCATCTCTCACTTCTCTTGGATGGCGTCCAAGACCCCGGCAACCTCGGCACCATTATCCGCATAGCCGACTGGTTTGGCATTTCCAATATCATTTGCTCCGAAGATACCGTCGACGCTTACAATCCCAAGGTGGTTCAGGCCACGATGGGCAGCATCGCGCGCGTAAACATTATATATACTAATCTCCTCGAGCTGCTCGATGGCCTGCCTGCGGATTTCCCCGTTTATGGCACCCTGCTCGATGGCGAGAACATCTACACCCAAGAACTCACGCCTCATGGACTCATCATCATGGGCAATGAGGGCAATGGCATCTCCGATGCTGTGCGCCAGCGAGTGAATCGCCGTCTGCTCATCCCTGATTTCCACAACGGCGACACAGCCGACAGTCTGAACGTAGCCATCGCTACAGCCATCACCTGTTCTGAGTTCCGCCGACGTCAATAACGCATATATTAATCAATTAAAACTATTGCATATGAGAAAACTTTTACTTGCATTATTCGCATCTTGCGCCCTCTCAGTCAGTGCGCAGGGATTCATCGATCCGCTGGCTAAGATAGCCAAGCATCAGCATGAACGCAAAATGGCTCTGGCCCGTACACGTGGCGAGGTAGTCAACGAAAATGCTCGCATGAAACTGTTCGTAACCTGCCAGAACGACGCTAACACTAGCGAGGTGGCCGAAGGCCTGAAGGCTGCCGGTGCTCTGGTGAGAGTGAAGAAGGGCCAGTTCATGGCTATCGAAGTGCCCTACTCCAAGCTCGAATCACTTGCCAATGTAGAGGGTGTTGCCATCGTCAGCATGCCCCCGAAGATTTCTAAGAAAACCGACACCACCCGTAAGGTGACTCAGGCCGACGAGGTCATCGACGGCTCTGGCGCCAAACTGCCTCAGGCCTATACAGGTAAGGGCGTCATGGTAGGTGTCATCGACGCTGGCTTCGATGTGACCCACCCCATGTTTAAGGACAAGGACGGCAACCTGCGCATCAAGGGCTTCTATCAGGTAGGCGACAGCAAGTTTGGTGGCGAGAAGATCACCATCACCTTCGACAGTGGCGAAACCATGGAACTCTCCGGTTCGGCCTATACAAAGGCAGAGGATATCCTCGACACGCTGAAGGTGAAGGATGTCGACGGCTCTCATGGCGTCCATTGCGCCAGCATCGCCGCCGGTAGCCACATCAGCGATGTCAAGGGCCTCAGCGATGCGCCTCTCGGTGGTATCGCTCCCGAAGCCGATCTCCTGCTCTGCAACATTTATCACTCCGATAGCGAGTACGAAGGTTGGGATTTCGTAGAAGCCCTCTACTTCCTGGAATGGGAGGCTTATCTGGCCGGCAAGCCCCTCGTGGTAAGCCTCAGTATGAACTCACACATGGGATGGCACGATGGCTGGAGCCCCACAGCCAACTATCTGGGATCATTCTGCAAGGATGACGGAGTGGCACTCTCGCTCTGCACCAGTAACGAGGGTAGTTTCAAGACCTATCTCCATGAGAAGGCCGCTGCCAAGGACACCCTGCGCCTCATACCCTACACAGGCTACACCGACAACTACTGTTGGGGCGGACTGAAGACCGATAAGAACGTGAAGATGGAGGTGGGTATCATCAACCTCGACGACAAGAAGGAGTACTATCGCGTCCCCATCACCTTCAATAGCGATGGCAGCACCAAATTCGGCAATGGCCTCTACTTCGACTTTGACGACGACACTCAGAAATTCGAAAACGAGGAAGAGACTGCTGCCAAGGCTGAATTCAAGAATTATATCATGAGCGGCGCTGTGCAGATATTCTGCTATCAGAACGAGGCTATGAAAAACAAGAAAGAAAACTTCGTCTTCTCGAATGTGTTTGTATCTTTGAGAGGCACCGAATGGGCTCAAAAGGGCAACTGGGGCTTCAACCTCTACCTCATTCCTGAGGAGAGCACTGATCTCCATGTCTGGGCCGACCAGGGATTCAACGTCTCAGCCGTACGCTCCGATGGCACATGGGTTGATGGCGACGGCAGCGTATCCGTGGGCGACTTCAACTGCTCGGGCGAGCCCGTCAGCATCGGTGCATGGTGCGCCAACGATAAGGTTAAGAAGGAAGGCCAATCCGCTTCTTCTTCCTCTATGAAGAAAGGCCGCATCGCCTCTTTCAGCAGCTACGGCACCGACCTCGCTGGTCATAAGCACCCCGATGGCTGCACCCCCGGCTGCAACATCATCGCAGCCCTCAACAGCTTCGATCCCTCTCTCGAGACCATGTCCATCTACGAGCGCAAGGGTTATAAGGATCAGTTCGTAGGCCAGAAGGATAAGCGCGATTACTTCTTTGGCACCATGAGTGGCACTTCGATGTCCACACCAGCTGCAGCAGGCATCATGGCCCTCTGGGCTCAGGCCGCTCTCGACAAGGGCAAGGTGCTCACCAGTCGCGACATCAAGGACATCGTGGCCCACGCCTGCGATACCGACAGCTATACCGAGGCTGCTCCTGAGCGTTTCGGCGCTGGTAAGATCAATGCCTATAAGGGTCTGCTCTACGTGCTCGATGCGGAGACCAACATCCCCACACTGAGCAAGAATCAGCCTGAGAACGTCACCTTCCGCGTGGTAGGCGATGTGGTTTACGCCGATGGTGCTGAGAATGGCACCCCCGTCACTGTCTACAATCTGCAGGGCGTAACGGTTCGCGAGACTACCGTTCAGGGCGGTTCGTTCAGCACAGCCGGATTGCAGAAGGGCGTTTACGCCATCCAGCTCGGCAAGCTCGGCTCAACCCTCATCCGCAAATAAGCCATCCGTTCAGAGATGAAGCAGATACTATTAGCCGTGTGCATGATGCTCGCCATGAGCGCCAAGGCACAGACCTCGTGGAGTTACGGCAGCCATCAGTTTACGATGAAGGGCAATTTCACTGCCCAGTCGTATAGCCAGAAGGCTACAGGCGTGGTAACGTTTACCAATGTGCCCCAGAACTATGAGGAGTTCGAGGCACTCTATACCCAGTTCCTGGGCAAGACGCCTCACGGCACAGCCGCCATGATGCCCATGGCGATGGAGATTTACGGTCGCGATCGCGATGAGGGCAAGCGCTGCATCGAGCTGATATGCTATCCCTCTAATGTCAACAGCGTCGTGTCGCAGTTGAACCAGAAGTTTGGCACCTCCAAGTATGCACCCGCCAACGATGGTTACCATCAGCGCTATCTCCCTGCCGCCGTACTCAAGGGCGCCACCCCCGAGAATGGCTATACGCCCCAGACGCCTTACACCGTTGAGATGAAGGCCAGCGTCAACAAGCATCAGGAGCTCACGTTCATGGGTCAGGGCACAGTGCTCTACATCTATATCATGGGCAAGGGCTGGGACACCAACCAGCGCAGCGTGGAGATCATCAAGCAGCCCGACTCCGACCTGCATCAGGTTTTCAACTGCCCCTCGCTCTACACCCAATGCAAACCCATCCGCGGCACCTGGCCCGGATTGAAATAATCCCAAGGATTCCACTCAGAGCCCCAGCCCCCGCTGGGGCTTTTTCTTTCTTTATACTTTCACTCCGCCTTTCGACAAGTAAGGGAAAAGTGCTGCAGTTGCTGCAGTGCTGCAGTTAAAAATTGAATTGCGAAATGTCTGAATTACATTATATATTTATATATATATTTATATATATATAAATATATAGGTATTTTAGGGCGTGTGAAAACCCTTTTGAGAACTGCAGCACTGCAGCACCGCAGCACATTGGGTAATATATTATTACAGAATAGGTATCTTAAAAAGAGTTTCAAACAGAGAGGCGCAGCAAAGCTGGAGTTTGATCGGAGGAAAGTGGGGGTTTCCTCGGACAAAAGTCTTACTTTGCTCGGAGGAAGGTCAGAAGACGCAAAAAGCCCCTAAAAAAAGGGGTTCTTAAGGCTACTCCATACTCTGATGAATATTATTTACATCACACACGAGATACAAACAATAATTATACGAGGGGTTATTCGCTGTAGGCTTTTTCGCCGATGGTTTCCTGGGAGCCGATGGTCATCTGGCGGAGGTCGTAATAGGAGCCGTTGTAGATGTTGAAGTCGACATTGCCCTTGATGCCGGGCAGACGGCCTACA